>Ga0078972_1000966_pt1 | contig 116019 bp, 112 predicted proteins | sample YelNatPaOPGAMG01_FD_67568 | JGI IMG/M metagenome (GOLD analysis project Ga0078972, IMG submission 67568) | Hot spring thermophilic microbial communities from Obsidian Pool, Yellowstone National Park, USA - OP-RAMG-01 (SPADES assembly) (version 2) | ecosystem: Environmental > Aquatic > Thermal... | reverse complement strand
AATCTTTCAATATAAACGTTGATTTAGAGATTTATGCTTATGTCTAAATTGCCTATAGTAAGACCTAAAGAAGTTATAAGTTTACTTCAGAAAATCTGAAAGGATTCCTATAGACCACTGGGAGGGTGTAAAATAATCTGTGTGAACTTCCTAGTATCATTTTTTATCGCATTTTTAGAACCACCACCAGGGAATAGCTATTACTTTTGAATGGAGATATTTTATTGAATCTCCATTGTAAACGAGTACTCCCCTTACTGTATTTGGATTTTCTTCAATGAAATCTACAAGATTTTTAATATCTTTAATTGTAGGATTTTCAGTAAGTTTAACCTCAAAGGCAAGAAGTTTTCTTCCCCATTCTATGATAAAATCCACTTCCTTCCCCGAGGTAGATCTGTAATAATAAAGTTTCCCTTTTGGTGTAAGAAGTCCTGAGTAAACCTGGAGATGTAAAAAAATTATAGTCTCGAAAAAATTACCTAACTCACGAGCATTATTTAAACTTTCCTCATTATGGTATCCTAATAAATAAGCGCAAAGAGCTGGGTCTATAAAGAATATTTTAGGGGATTTTATCACTCTTTTAAGTCTATTAGAAAAATATGCAGGCACCTTTCTGATTATATTAAGAACTTCTAAAAGCTTTAAATATCTATACACTGTAGGTTGGCTTATTCCTGTATCTCTTGCTATCTCTGTTTGATTAACTATATTTCCACTTCTTGGGGCTAAAGCTTCCATCAGTTTTCTAAAATCAATTAGGTTTTCTATTTGAGAAAGTTCTCTAAGGTCTCTTTCTAAATAAGTCTTTATATATCCTTCCCACCATAAAAGTATAGATTCTAAATCATCTATATATAAAAGGGGAGGCATAAAACCTTTTAAAATAAAAGGTATTGGATTGACTTTTTCTAAGGTTTCTTCTTTAATGGGCTCTTTTTGCCATAATCTTGAAAAATTATTTTCTCCTTGTAGATTATCTTTAATTTCTTGATATGTCATAGGAAACATTTCGAAATATATTGCTCTTCCTGCAAGACTCTCAGAAATTTCTTTCATAAGTAGTAAATTCGATGAACCTGAAAGGATAAATTTCACCTTTCTTTGGGTTTTATCTACCGTGTTTTTTATAGCTAAAAGGATCTCTGGAGCTTTTTGAACCTCATCTATAATAACCTTCTCAGTTCCTATCCATAAAGAATAGGGATCTAATTTTGCCTGTTCTAATACGGAGAATTCGTCTAAATTTAAATATTTAAAGTCTGGAAATTCCTTTTGAAGGAAAGTACTCTTTCCTACCTGTCTTGCTCCTGTCAAAACTACAATAGGAAAGCTTTCAATGGCTTTCTTAACTTTTCCCCCTATTAATCTCTTCTTATACTTTAATTCAAAACCTGAATGAAATTCATTCATACATTGAATGATAATACAAATTTTATAAAAAAGCAAGTTATCAGGAAAGCAAGTAATGAGTGACGGGTAATGTGCTATAATTTAATTGAGGTGAGAAATTGGAAAAGAAACTACTAGATCTGCAGCCCCTATGTCTCAGCTTCTAACCCTAAGACAAGTCTAACGGCTGTTTCAACTTTTTCTATGTATTGCGGTTCTAATGAGCCTATTTTCTCTACCAGTCTCTCTTTCGAGATCGTAAGAATCTGTTCACACTTCACAAAAGATACACTTTTTAATCCATTAGTTATAGATGGCTTAATCTTTATATGAAAAGGTACTCCTCTACCTTTTGTACTTATAGCTAAGACGATTGTATTTGGATAATTTGGATTTATATTACCTGCATCTGTTTGGATAACCAGAGATGGTCTCAAGCCTTCTTGCTCTGAGCCTCTTCCTGGATTCCAGTTAACAAGCCAAATCTCAAATCTCTTTGGGTTTTTCATCGGCAAAGATTATCTCTTTTTGTGCTATAGATGCATATTCTACATCTTCTTCACCTAACATACTAAATGCCTCGAAAAGCAAGTTCTGTTCTTTCTCTTTCAACCAATTTTTTGTGAGTTCTCTTATCAATTCATTGAGGGATTTATTTTCCTTTTTAGAGAGTTCTTTCATTCTCTTATGGAGAGATTGAGGGATTCTTACTGTAAGACTTACTGTTTTTTCCATATGTGCCTCCTTTATATGATGTCTAATTTTAATACCAAAATTATACATCAACTTATTGATCCTGTAAAGTATAATCCTTTTCTAATTCAAAACCTGAATGAAATTCATTCATACATTGAATGATAATACAAATTTTATAAAAAAGCAAGTTATCAGGAAATTAAATAATGAGTCACGGGTAATGTGCTATAATTTAATTGAGGTGAGAAATTGGAGAAGAAACTACTAGATCTGTTAGAATTTACAGTTGTGAAAGAAAAAGTGGAAACTTAGGGGAGTTTAAAAGAGATGTGTGCTCAGATAAAAGAGACCGAGACTCCTAAAATAAAATTAGATAGGTATCTTATAGAGGAGATTATATCTAGACTTGTTAAAAATTTTGAGATAGAGGATATTATTCTTTTTGGAAGCTACGCCTATGGAAATCCTGATGAAAATAGCGATATAGACATAGTAGTTATTTTAAAAGAGAAAGGATTTGCTAGAGATTATGAAGACCTGTTAAGTAGAAGATTAAAAATTTCTAGTCTGTTTTTAGACATAAAGAAAATCATCCCTATGGATATCTTAGTATATACAAAAGACGAATGGGAGAAGCTCCTTGACCTAAATAGTTCTTTCATTAGAGAGATTAATGAAAAGGGAGTAAGGCTAAAGTGAAAGAGACGACAAAAGTATGGATAGAATTTGCCAAGAGAGATATGGCTTCTGCTAAGTTACTTCTATCTGATGAATATTGTTCTAATAATGTTTTGTTTCACTGTCAGCAAGCTATAGAGAAGATTTTAAAAGCAATCTTAGAAGAATACGAGATACATATCCCTAAAATACATAGTGTTATTAAGTTATATGAAATGCTACCTGGCCAAGTAAAAGAATCATTTAAGATTGAAGAGGAAGTGTTAAACTTGATTGAAGAAATATATATAAACTTTAGATATCCAAGTGAGATGGGCTTAGTTCCGGATGGTTTCCCTACAAAAGAAAGAGCTAAAAATACATATGAACTTACTGAGGAAATCTTTAACAACCTATTGAAGATGTTAACTGATAAAAGATGTATGGATGAAGGTGAGTGATAAGAGATAAGGGATATATTAAGGAAAAGATTAGGAATTTCTAAAGTTTATAACTGATTCCATTCTTCTAAGGTGATTTCACGATTTAAAATTTTTTCTACTTCTCGAATCATCATGCGTAATTGGGGAACAGAAAATTCAACATTGGAAGGGATGGCTAAGCGATGTTTACCATAAATCACGAATTGATGCCTTGTGCCAGAGAAAGGTCCTTCAAAGCCAAGTCGAAGCAATTTACGAATAAAATCTGAACGTTTACATGGTGTCCATCGGTTCAAGAGTTGGCTCCTTATTTAAATCAATGTCTCCGATTACTGGTAAAGTATGATCTAACTTGAGACCAAGAAGAATCCATTCTTCTAATGTGGAACGTAATTCTTCTTCGCACTCCTGCAGAGTAGTTCCAAAGGCTATAACTCCTTCACAAGCAGGAATCCAACCTGCAAATGTATCATCTTCCAATTTATCATAAACAGCTTGTTCCATTGCGTGATTTATATACTCACTTAGAATATATCTGATAGCCATATTTCACCTCCAAAAAGTATATATTTAATTATAGCATAATTACAAGATAATGAAATTAGGCATAGGTTCCAAAAAGTTGAAGAACCAGATGTAATATGTCATTGGAAGTAGAAAGTGATATAATTTAGATAAGAGGAAACCAAAAAGGAGGAATAATATCTCAGGTGCCTAAGGTTGAAGAGAGATGGGAACTTTGGTAGAAGATACAAGATCTATGCTATGGCAATGAAGGATGATACGATTGAACTTTTAAACTTTGAAGAGCTTAAGAGGTAAACTCAAGGTTAAGGAAGAAATATTCTAGTATATTTTAGGAGGAATATCAATGCCTACATTAACAGGTGAAGATTTAGAACAGGTAATACGAATAGCAAGAGAGATAGTAAAACAAGAGATCGATACTAAACTCCCTATCCATAAAGAGATTCTGGACCTGAAATCGGTAGTTAAGGAGCTTGCAGAGGCTCAGAAGAGGACTGAGGAGTCTCTAAGAGAACTTACTCTAGTGGTTAGAGACCTTCAAAGACAGGTTGGAGGTATTGCTCATGCAGAAGAATTTGCAATTAGCAAGGGGATAAAAGTCTACTACTCTTATGACTTTGAGCCCATATATTAATGGGGTTGTACTATGGAAAGAATACCTATGTCAGCACCTGATTTAGACGAAAGCGATATTCAAGCAGTATTAGAGGTTTTAAGATCAGGACGTCTTGCTCTGGGTCCAAAGGCAAGAGAGTTCGAAGAACTTATGGCAAATTACATTGGGGTAAAGTATGCAGTGGCGGTAAATTCTGGAACATCCGCATTACATATCTTAGTGAGGGCTTTAGGAATTGGCTCTGGAGAAGAGGTTTTAGTGCCCTCTTTTACCTTTTCTGCGTCGGTTAATGCGATTTTGTATGAAAGAGCTACACCAGTTTTTGTGGATATTGAACCAGAGACATACAATTTAGATCCGGATGATTTAGAAGGAAAGATCACAAAGAGGACCAAGGCTATAATGGCGGTAGATGTCTTTGGCCATCCTGCTGAATGGGATAGGATCCTAGAGATTGCCGATAAGTATAACCTGAAGATTATAGATGATTCTTGCGAAGCCCTGGGTGCAGAGTATAAAGGGAAAAAGGTCGGGCAGTTTGGAGATTGCGCCTGTTTTGCCTTTTATCCTAATAAACAGATGACTACAGGAGAAGGGGGAATTATAGTAACGAATAATCCTAGCATTGCAAAACTTGCAAGGAGTTTAAGAAATCAGGGAAGGGAAGAGATGGGGTCTTGGCTTGAACATGAGAGGTTAGGTTACAACTACAGAATGGATGAGATGTCTGCTGCTCTTGGTGTATCTCAGCTAAAAAAACTTGAAATATTTTTAGAGAAGAGAGAAAGAGTCGCCAGAATGTATACTGAGAAATTAAAAGACCTTTCCTGGGTAAGACCACCTGCAGTTAAATCTTATGTAAGGATGAGCTGGTTTGTATATGTAATAACTTTAGAAAAGGGCTTAGATAGGGATATAGTTATAAGAGAATTGGAGAAGGAAGGAATTCCAGCAAGAGGATATTTCTCACCGATACACTTACAGCCATATATAAGGAAAGAATTTGGATATAAAGGGGGAGAGCTCCCTATAACAGAAGATATTTCCAAGAGGACTCTTGCCCTTCCCTTTCACAACAATCTAAAAGGGGAAGAGGTGGAAGAAGTGGTAGAGACGCTAAAAAGAGTGGTAGGGTAAGGTAAAGGTAGAAGATGGATGTGAACTGTTACTCTATAGGTTTTTGAGTAAATCCTCTTGTCTTAAATGGTATAATTAAATAAAAAGCTTAAGTGGAGGGGTAATGGTATTTTTCTCTAAATATAGAAAGTTTTTATGGGATTTTTTGAGCTTTTTATTAGCTCCTTTTTTATCCTTTCTTATAAGATTTGATTTTAATTTTTATAAAATTATACCACAGTACACCTATTTTTTATTTATAGCCACCATAGTTGAATCTTGTTTGGGATTGATAGTATTACTTATATTTAAGCCTTACAGAAATATATGGGCTTATACAAGTGTAAGGGAGATATATCAGATATTAAAGCTAGTCCTTATAGAGAAGATTTTGTTTATTGCTTTTATATTTATTCCAGGATACTCTGGGCTTCCCAGATCATCCTTTTTAATCTCTTTTGCAGTAACATTTATTCTTATGATATTCCCAAGATTTTTAGAGAGGGCTTTAAGAGAGGATAGGTATATCTCTCTAACATCTTCTGAAGGCAAGAATGCCCTTATCGTAGGTGCAGGAGAGGCTGGAGAGAAGATTCTTAAGGAGATATTTTCTCATCCAGAGCTAAATTATAATGTTATCGGTTTTGTGGATGATGATGAGGCTAAGATTGGTGGGCTCATACATGGTGTAAAGGTCCTTGGCAGGGTAGAGGATATTCCAGATATAGTCAATCGTTATAAGATAGATACCATTATCGTTACTATCCCTAGTGCTTCTGGAAAGGATATGCATAGAATCTATTCATTTGTTTCAAAAACGAAGGCTAAAGTGTTTGTTGTACCAGGACTATATGAACTTATAGGCTCTAGGGTTTCTTTATCTACATTAAGACCATTTGGGCTACAGGACCTTCTTGTAAGAGACCCTGTAAAGTTAGACCTGGATATGGCGCAGAGATACTTAGGTGGGAAAAAGGTCCTTGTTACTGGAGCCTGTGGCTCTATAGGAAGGATTCTCTGCCAGCAACTTATAGCACTTGGGGTAGAATTAATTGTCCTCGATAATAATGAAACTGGTATCTTTGATCTAGAGAAGGAATTGGGTATGTATGGTAAGGTCATACCAGTAGTAGGAGATATAAGATTTAAAGACCGTTTAAGAAAGATATTTTTTACGTATAAACCTGAGATAGTTTTTCATACAGCAGCATATAAACATGTCCCATTGATGGAGGGTCAACCAGAAGAGGCAATCCTGACTAATATAGTAGGGACTTTAAATTTAATAGAGGTCTGTCAGGAGACAGGTGTAAAACAGATGATAAATATCTCTACTGATAAGGCAGTAGACCCTATAAATACTATGGGTATGACGAAAAGATTCACCGAGATTATGTCTATAAAGGCAAATGGTAATGGAACTAAGTTTTCTACGGTAAGATTTGGAAATGTCTTGGGGAGTAGAGGGAATGTGATAGAGATATGGAAGAAAGAATTAGAGAAGAGACAGCCTCTAAGTATTACGAGCCCAAATATGAAAAGATATTTTATGCTTACAGAAGAGGCGGCTTCTCTAGTAATTGAAGCTAGCTGTATGGCAGAGCCTGGAGAGTTGTTTGTCTTAGATATGGGGGAACAGATCCCTATTTTGGAATTGGCGAGGACCTTTTGTAAACTCCAGGGCTACACCTTGAATAACGATATAGAGGTAAGGTATATTGGTCCAAGACCAGGAGAAAAACTAGAAGAGAGACTTTGGGCAGATAATGAGAAGGTAGCTCCTACTACCCATCCCAAGATTATGAAGGTTATCTCTCCTACCCCTAACTTATCTTGGAAGGAACTGCGCACTGTAGTAAGAGAACTAGAAAGCCTTGTAAAGGATGGCGATATAGAGAAGGCAAAGATGAAGCTAAAAGAACTAGTAGGGAATTCGCATGGAGGAATCTAATTATAGACCTCTAATTCATCTTGCTCCAAATCTAGTAATAAGTACTACTATGGTCCTTAGGACAATTACTATATCCAGCCAGAGGGAGAGGTTTTTAATATAGTATAAGTCGTATTCTAGTTTTTCCCTAGTTTCTTCCAGGGCTGATGCATATCCAAAGTGTATCTGTGCCCAACCTGTTATCCCTGGTTTTACAAGATGTCTTAGGCTATAGAATGGAATCTCCCGAGTAAATTCCTCTACAAACTTTTTCTGTTCAGGTCTTGGCCCAATAAGGCTCATCTCTCCCTTTAGTACATTCCAGAATTGAGGAAGTTCGTCTATCCTGAATCTTCTTAAGATATGCCCAATGTGTGTTATCCTGGGGTCATTCTTATAGGCAAATCTTGGTCCATCCTTCTCCGCATCTGTGTACATAGTTCTAAACTTAAATATGCTATATGCCTTTCCTCCTTGGCCTATCCTCTGTTGTTTAAAGATTATAGGTCCATTTGAATCTATTTTAATAAGGATAGATACTACTAAACAGATAGGAATGGTTATAGGTGTGGTAATTATTACTAAGGCTACATCGAATATCCTTTTGAATATAGGATAGATCCTAGAGGTATTGTAATCTTCCAAAAAACTATCGTAGAGATATTTTATGGGTATCTTACCTGTTAATATCTCATACACATCTAATATGTTATATACAGGAATACCTTTAAGTGTTTGTTTGGTAATATAGAGAGACCATTCCGGTGATAGCCTCTGTGATGGCAAGATGACTATTCCGTCTAACTCTATATCCTCTCTCGGTTCTTGTAGTATTATAAATTCAACTTGTTTTAAACCAAGAAGCTCTGAATCTATCTCTTTAGACAAGATTACACCAAATTTTAATCCTTTCTTTCCCCAGAGGAGATATCCTGTAGTCAGCCAAAAAAGGTTTGATGTGTATGATATAATGAGAAAACTTCTAGAATAGTAGTATCTTCCTAATGAGATAACCCCCATAACTATTAGATAGGTAAAGGTTGTCAATGCAAAGATAATTTGTAAATGCTGTATCCTAGGGAATGGTAATGTCTTGAGGATTATATAACATAATAGGATATACCCTATTAATATTAGAAAGACCATAGGAAGCCCTTCTCTCATCCTCCAGAAGAGAGTGGTATTCCAGGATAGGAGGGATGAGAGAAGAATGGTTAAAACTATCCCTATAAGATACCAGCTTATAATTGTGCTGTTCTTTAATAGGTTTTTTGTATACATTATACTAGAGAAACCTTCTTCCTTCCCTTAATAAAAACCTCTCTGCTTCTTCTGGACCCCAAGAACCTTCCTTGTAGAAATGTAGTTGGGGAGACTCTGGTCCTTCCCAGCCCTCTATAATTGGGTCTACAATACTCCATGCTAATTCTATCTCATCATTTCTAGTAAATAGAGATTGGTCTCCATTTATCACATCTAAGAGTAGTCTCTCATAGGCATCTGGAAGGAGATTCTCTCCAAAGGAACCTTTATAACTAAAATCCATATCTACAGTTGATACACTCATCTCCATTCCAGGCTTTTTTACATTGAATTGAAGTCTTATACCTTCATTCGGTTGGATCCATAGATACAGGATATTTGGACTTACTTGAGTCCTTATGTTATAAGGAAACATTATGTGTGGTACATCCTTAAATCTAATGGCTATAAATGTGGCTTTTTCTTTCAGTTTCTTTCCAGATATCAGATAGAAGGGTACTCCCTCCCATCTCCAGTTATTGATATAGAGATTTAATAAGGCATAGGTAGCAGTGTTGGAATTGGCAGAGACCCCTTTTTCTTCTCTATATCCTATATATTGAGCCCTTACCGTGTAATTATATGTTTCCTGAGGACTTATCCTTCGGATAGCTTTTAGTATCTTTACCTTTTCATCTCTTAATGATTTTTCGCCGAAATCAATGGGGGGTTCTATAGCTATTAAAGAGAGTAGTTGAAGCATATGATTTTGAAACATATCCCTGATAACTCCAGCCTTGTCATAGTATCCTGCCCTTGTGCCAATTCCCTCCCTTTCTGCTACAATAATCTGGATATTATCTATATAGTTTCGATTCCATATAGGTTCAAAGATGGCATTGCTAAATCTAAAAAATAGAATATCCTGAACGGTATCCTTTCCTAGATAGTGGTCTATTCGGTATATCTGTTTTTCATTAAAGTATATGTGTAATCTTTCATTGAGGAGTTTTGCTGTGTTTAGATTATGCCCAAAGGGTTTCTCTATTACAATCCTAGGGAAAAAGTTCTCTCCCTCTTCGGTGAGCCCTGATGAGCCAAGAGCTTCTATGATCTCTTGATAGAGAAGAGGTGGAGTGGCAAGATAGAAGATATATCGATTTTTAGGAAGGCTATATTTTGTTTCAATCTCATTTAGTAATCCCTTTAGTCTTTTATAACTCTCTATATCATTATAATCCCCTCTACTATAGATTATTCTGTCTGAAATGTTTGGCCAGAGCTTACATTGGGAGGTAGTAATACGTGAGTAACTCTCTACCCCCTTGAATAATTCCTTTCTGAATTCTTCGCTATCAAGCTGGGTCCTGGCAAAGCCTATAATAAAGATATCACTAGGGGAGAGGAATCCTTCACAGGTCAAGCTAAATATAGCTGGAACCAATTTCCTCTTTGCCAGGTCTCCAGATGCTCCAAATATAACTAAAATCACCTTTTCTGACATATCAATCTTCTCTCTTTAGTTTTATCTCGTGGCCACCGAACTTATTCCTCATAGCAGCTAATAGTTTACAGGCAAAACTTTCATCTTGACGTGAAGCAAATCTTACCATAAGGGAGAGGGCAATTACTGGGGCTGGAATGCTTAGTTCTATAGATTCCATCACTGTCCATCTCCCCTCCCCGGAATCTACTACATAATCCTCTATATCTTTCAATTCCTGGTCTTCAGAGAGAACATCCGCTGTAAGGTCTAATAGCCAGGACCTTATTACACTTCCAGACCTCCATATCTGGGATATCTTAGCTAGGTCTAGGTTGAATTCTTTCTTATTCTTCAGTATCTCGAATCCCTCTGCCAGGGCTTCCATCATTCCATATTCTATCCCATTATGCACCATCTTTACAAAGTGTCCTGCACCACTTGGACCTACATATCCCCATCCCTTATTATGTTCAGGAGCTAATGTCTCAAATAAGGGTGTAAGAGATTCTACTACATCTTTCTCTCCACCAATCATAAGGCTATATCCTTCTTTAAGTCCCCATATTCCACCGCTTGTTCCTACATCTACGAAATGAAAACCCTTTTCCTTTAGGAGATTAGCCCTTCTTATGGTGTCCTTATAGTTGGAGTTTCCCCCATCCACTATAATATCTCCCAATGATAGAATGTCTATGAGTTTTTTGAGCATCTCTTCAGTTGGATCTCCTGCAGGTAACATCATCCAAACAACCCTTGGCTTAGAGAGTTTAAGTATCTCCTCAAGGGAATAGAGTCCAACTATCCCTTCCTTCTCAATCTCTCTAGTTTTCTCTGGGGTTCTATTATAGGCAAATACACAATGACCTCCCTTATGTAGTCTTCTTGCTATATTGGCTCCCATTCTTCCTAAACCAATTATTACTACTTGCATTATCATCACCTCTTAGAGAGATTATATTTTATAATCCCTTATATTTCAACTCTATCATTTAGTGATATAATAAAAAGGTGTTAATTAAAAATAGTAAACATAGGAGGTATTAGTAATGAGTGATGTAGTTTTTGAAACCACTGTAGAGTGGAAAGGTGGACTTACTGTAGAGGCAAGGGCAAGGAATTTTACCCTCTTTATAGATGAACCACCAAACCTTGGTGGACAGGATAAGGGCCCAAACCCTGTAGAGTATGAGCTTATGGCACTGGGTGGATGCGTAATAATAGTCGGACAGGTTGTGGCTAAGGAGATGGGTATAAAGATTGATTCTTGTAAGATAAAACTTTCAGGGAATCTGAACCCGGCAAGATTTATGGGACAGCCTACTCCAGATAGAGCAGGTTTCAAGAGTATTAATCTTGAGATGGAGGTCAAGTCGGATGCTCCCAAGGAGAAACTGGAAGAATGGGTAAAAACTATAGAACAGCGTTGTCCAGTTGGGGATAATCTGAGAAATCAAACCCCAGTTAATATAACGCTTCATTCGTGATGGCAGAGAAGATTTAAAGGGCTGATTAGATGGCAGAATTAAGATGGAATCCACTTCTTGAAGATTGGGTAATGATAGCATCCCATAGGCAGGAGAGGCCCCAAATGCCTAAGGATTGGTGCCCATTCTGCCCTGGGTCTGGAAGAGTTCCAGAAGAGTACGATGTACTTGAGTATGATAATGACTTTCCAGCTCTTATGTTGAACCCTCCAGAACCTGATGATGTGGCTACTGAATTCTTTAAGGTTGCCCCTGCCTATGGGAAATGTGAGGTGATTTTATACTCTTCAGACCACTATACTACACTACCAAAGCTTTCTGTGGCTCATATAAGAAAATTGGTTGACCTGTGGTGCGAGAGGTTTACAGAGTTAAGCAGATACGAAAAGATAAAGTATATATTTATCTTTGAAAATAGGGGGGAGGTTGTTGGTGTTACTATGCCTCATCCTCATGGACAGATATATGGATATCCTTATATACCATTAAAGATAAGGAGAGAGCTTGAAAGCTGCAGGAAGTATTTTGAAGAAAGAAATGAGTGTCTTGTATGCAGGATGAATAGGGAAGAGATAGATTTTAAAAGACGAATAATTATAGAAAATGAACATTTTATTACATACCTTCCTTTCTTTACAGAGTACCCATATGGAGTGTTTATAGTGAGTAAGGCACATAAGTCCAGGATTACAGACTTTAGCGATGAAGAGAGGACTGCTTTGGCTTCTATACTTAAGAATACGGTTGGAACATTAGATAGTCTCTTTGATTATGAATTTCCATATATGCTATGCATGCATCAATCTCCAGTAAACAGTGGGGATTATGATAGCTTCTATCATTTTCATATAGAATTCTATCCCCCTATGAGGTCTAGGGATAAACAGAAGTTCAATGCCTCTAGTGAAACAGGTGCATGGGCACCTTGTAATACTACCTCACCAGAAGAAAAGGCAGAGGAATTAAGAGAGGCTTATAGGAGGTTTCTAAAGAAAGGTGGATAAGATAAAGGAAAGATTTAATAAGCTCTTTGGCATAAGAGAATTTCGTGCATTTACCTCTCCTGGTAGGGTAAATCTTTTGGGGGAACATACCGACTATAATGGGGGATATGTCCTTCCTGTAGCCTTGAATGTTGGAACCACTGTATATATAAGTAGAAGAGAAGACGATAAAATTTGCCTTACAGCTACTGACTTAGAGGATATGGTATGTGCAGAGTTGAATAGATTAGAGGATTATAGAAGGATAAGATGGGGCAACTATCAGTTAGGAGTGGCATATGAACTGTTAAAGGCAGGTTATAATGTTAGGGGATGCAATATGCTCTTTGAGGATACAGTTCCCCATGGGGCAGGACTTTCTTCCTCTGCTGCTATAGAGTGTGCTACAGGTATAGCCCTATTCACTATATTTAATCAAGATAAGAATCTGAATAGGATAGAACTTGCACTGCTTGCACAGAGGGCAGAGAATAGATTCGTAGGTGTAAACTGCGGAATAATGGACCAATTTGCCTCAGTGATGGGAAAGAAAAATAACGCCATATTTTTGAACTGCAAGACATTAGAGTATAGATATGTCCCTCTGAATCTTGGAGATTATACCTTAGTAATTACTAATACAAATAAGAAGAGGAGTCTAACTGATTCAAAGTATAATGAAAGACGTAGTGAATGTGAAAGAGGTCTTCTCCTTTTGAAGAGAAAACTGCCTGATATAGAGTGTTTGGGTGATGTAAATGTCGATATGTATGAGGATGTAAGGGGTTTAATAGAGGACCCTATAGTAGAGAAGAGGGTAAGGCATGTGGTATATGAGGATTCTAGGGTATTAAAGGCTATCGAGGTATTAGAAAGGAATGACTTAGAGGCTTTTGGAAAACTGATGATTGCTTCTCATGAGTCTCTAAGAGACCTGTATGAGGTTACAGGCAAGGAGTTAGATACACTCTTCGAAGAAGCACTAAAGATAGATGGTGTCCTTGGCTCTAGAATGACTGGGGCAGGTTTTGGTGGATGCACTGTTAGTATAGTACATAGAGATAGTGTAGAGGAATTTAAGGAGAGGGTAGGAAGAAACTATACCAGAAATACAGGTCTGGTGGCAGATTTCTATATAATGGAGACGGATGACGGTTCAAGGGAGATTTCTATTTGAACTCTCTAAAATTTATGATATAATTATTTCTGAACTGGGGAATCGTCTAATGGTAGGACACCAGACTCTGGATCTGGGCGTGAGGGTTCGAATCCTTCTTCCCCAGCCATTTTTATGGAGGCAGATTGGGTAAGAGGATAAGGGTTTATCTGGCAGTTCCCATAGTTAACTACTATAATCGAGAACTCACACAGGTTTTAGGAAAGCTCTTGGAAGAATTGGATTTTGATATATCCTCCAGATGGGTCCTTGAAGGCAAGGATGTTTCTACATCTCCAAAAGATATCTTTTACAGGGATATCAGTGCAGTAAAGGAATCTGACATCCTTTTAGCAGAGGTATCACAGCCTAGCCATGGGGTTGGAATGGAGGTTATGCAGGCTTATGTATCAAATAAAATGATTATTATGGCTGCTAGAGAGGATTCTAATTTATCTTATCTTCTTACAGGTATCCCTGATGCTATTATACTGAGATACAGTGATTATAAAGATTTAGAGGAGAAACTCAAAAAGATTTTGAAAGAGGTGGAACGATGAAATACGGAGTGTATGCACCATTTTCCGAAGAGGTCTTAGATCTTTTAAAGAGAGAGGGTGCCAAGAGTATAGAATTAGCTTCTTGGCCAGGAAGTAATACAGATGCAAGGGTTATGCTTTCTAATGGAAAGGTCTATGAGGATATAGTCTTAAAGATACAGGATAGCGGGATAGAGGTATCTGCACTGGGATTTTATCCCAATCATTTAGACCCAGACCCTAATAGGAGAGAGGAGAATAATAAATATCTGTTGAGTCTTATAGACCTGGCCGCTAAGATGGGAGTAAAGGTTGTATCCACATTTGCTGGAAGAGTGCCTGACCTAGATATCCAGGATAACATCCCTATATTCAAGAAGGTTTTTGCTCCCATAGTAGAATACGCTGAAGCCAAGGGGGTAAAGATAGCGATAGAAAACTGTCCTATGATGAATGGGTTTCCATTTAGAGGCATAAATATAGCCTATACTCCTAGGGCGTGGGAGTTAATGTTTGATGCAATCCCATCTTCAAACCTTGGGCTTGAATATGACCCCAGTCATCTCTACTGGCTACAGATAGACCATATAAACCCTATCTATGAATTTGGTGATAAGATATTCCATATCCATGCCAAGGATACAGAGATAATATACAATAGATTAGCTGAGGATGGAATCTATAGTGCAGGATGGTGGAGATACCGTATCCCAGGATGGGGAGAAATAAACTGGCAACAGGTAATTGCTGCCTTATTAGATGTAGGATACGAAGGAAGTATAGATATAGAACACGAGGACCCTGTATTCTCGGGAGAAAGGATGAAAGAAGGCCTCGTATTAGGACTAAGACATCTTGCTCAGTATATCCTCTAGCTCTTCCCGCTTGAAGTGATAATGGGCTCCACAGAATATACAGGTTACCTCTGCAGAACCATCTTCTATCATAGATTCTATCTCTTCTTTTCCTAATAGGATAAGAGTTGCCTTTGCTCTATCCTTACTACATGGACAGTGGTATTGAAGGGATTTCTTTTCTATTATAGTATATGGTATATCCCCAAATAGGATACGCATAATTATCTCAGAGGATGAGTATTCTTTTATAAGCTCACTAAGAGGTGGAAGTTGCCTTATTCTTTCTTCTAGGATACTTATTCGGCTGGAGTCTGTTCCGGGTAGAACACGTCCTATCATTCCACCAGAAGCTTCCACCCTTCCTTCTCTATTGGTATATGTTCCAGCAGCTACTACTGAAGGGGTTTGTTCAGAGTGGTAGAAATAGTGGGCAAGGTCTGTAGCAATTCCTCCCTTTACTAATGGTGTAATACCAATATATGGGCTTCCAAAGCCAAGGTCTTTTACTACATAGAGATATCCTGTCTTGCCTATACCTGTCTCCACATCTATCTTACCTATCTCATTGGGGGGAAGTTCTATATAAGGATTCTTTACATATCCTCTTACATTTCCATAGGCATCAGACTGGACAAATAGCCCCTTAAGGGGACCGTTGGAGATGATTTGAAAGCTTATGGTTTGTGTACCCTCCAATTCAGTCCCCATTATTCCCACTAAACTCAGCGCCCTACCTAAGGCTGCTGTTGCTAGTTTGCTTGTATTGTGGATCTCTCTAGCCTTTTCTACCAGATTAGTAGTTATAGCTATACTCACTGTAAAGGAAAAATCCTCTGAGGCAGCCTTTACTAAGTAGTCTATCATAGGTTTAACCCTTTTCAACCTTCTCTCTTATCTTGGATACTATATCCTCAAATATATCAGCTGTCTTCGTCCTTCCATAAAAATAGATGTAAGGTTTTCCCTCATCTGAAGCCATTACAATCTGAGGTTCTATTGGGATTTTACCCAGGAACGGAACATCCATCTCTTTAGCAGCCTTTTCTCCACCTCCCGATCTAAATATATCGGTTACAGTGCCACAATGAGGACATACAAAACCACTCATATTTTCAATAATCCCTAATACGGGGATATTCAATGCCCTGGAGAAGTTTACCGCTTTTCTAGAATCAAGGAGGGCAACGTCTTGGGGGGTAGTTACTATTACCGCTCCATCTATATCTTTGATAAGTTGGGCGATAGATAGTGGTTCGTCACCAGTTCCTGGAGGAGAATCTATTACTAGATAATCCAGGTCCCCCCATTCTGTCTGTTCTATAAACTGCCTAATAAGGTTTGCCTTCAGTGGGCCCCTCCAGATGATAGGGTCATCTCTTTTTGGTAGGAGAAACGCTATGGACATTACCTTAAGATTATCCCCATATGCCACAGGAATAACCTTATTCTCCCTCCCTTCTACCCTTGCATCCTCTATCCCCAACATCTTTGGGATATTTGGTCCGTGTATATCTATGTCCATTAACCCAACATCTAATCCATTTAGGGCAAGGCTTACAGCTAGATTTGTAGCTATGGTACTCTTCCCTACGCCCCCTTTTCCACTTAACACTATTATCTTATGTTTAATCTCAGACATAACTAAACTCCTTATAAATTTAGAATTAAAACATCTCTATTATACCATAAAACTTTAACCGATTCCCTATTGCAAATTTTTGGATTTAGATATAAGATAAAGTAGGTGGGATAAAGTGGAGGAAAGTGGAAGATGATATTCTTAGGGGAAGCACGGCATACCTTAGATGATAAGGGAAGAATAGTAATACCTACTAGATTTAGAGCCCCGTTGAGGGATGGTTTTTGTATCACTAGAGGATTTGACAATGCCCTCTTCCTCTTTCCTATAGAAGAGTGGAAGGAGATAGATGAAAAGCTAAAGTCGCTCCCCTTTACCAATATAAATGTTCTTAAGTTTATGAGGTTTTGGTATTCTGGTGCAGTTCAGGACGAACTTGACCCTCAGGGTAGGATCCTTATCCCTAAAAACCTAAGAGAATATGCCAGGATAGAGAGAGATGTGGTTATTGTAGGGGTTTCAAGAAGAATAGAGATATGGAGTGCAGAGTTATGGGATAAATATTTCGGAAACCCTGAGGAATTCTATAGGACTATGGGAGAAGCTATAAATGCCATTGGTATCTGATGTAACACATAAGCCTGTAATGTTGAAAGAGGTCTTAGATATATTACAACCAAAACCTGGTGGAAGATATATAGATTGTACGATAGGTGATGGGGGACATTCAAAGGCAATATTAGAGAAAAGTTCCCCAGACGGAATCCTCGTTGGTATAGATAGAGACCCAATTAGTATAGAAAGATCAAGGATAAATCTTGCTCAATATAAAGATAGAATAATACTCGTTCAGGGTAACTTTTCAAGTCTATGCTCCCTGGTAGGTTCTACAAATATAGATAAGTTTGATGGTATCCTCTTTGATCTAGGGGTATCATCGGTTCAACTTGCCACTCCAGATAGGGGATTTAGCTTTAATATAGATGGTCCTTTAGATATGAGGATGGATATGAGTATACCGATTACTGCTCATCAGATTGTGAATTCCTATTCTTTGGAGAAATTATTTGATATCTTTTGGAATTTTGGAGAAGAGAGATATTCCCGTGTTATAGCTAAGGCTATCGTCGATTATCGAAAGAAAAAGGAGATATCCTCTTCCAAGGAATTAGCAGATTTAATATCTAAGGTGGTAAAGAGAAGGGGTAGGATACATCCAGCTACTAAGGTATTTATGGCTCTAAGGATATATATAAACAGGGAACTAGAAAATCTTAGAGAGGCTATCCCACAGGCGATATCCCTTTTAGCTCCTGGGGGGAGGTTATGTATCATCTCTTATCATTCTCTAGAGGATAGGATAGTAAAGAATATGTTTAAAGAGAGTGGAGAAAAGGTTATTACTCAGTCACCGATAAAGCTTACTCGAGAAGAGTTAATTTCAAATAGAAGGGCACGAAGTGCCAGACTGAGGGGGTTAGAAAAGTATGGCTAGAGAATTGGCAAGAAAAAGTCTCCCATATGTAGAGAGTGAGAGGGAGCCTAAGCCACGGTCGGTTGGTATTCCATTAGCTAGGACCCTCTGGCTAAGATTTGTGCTTGTTCTTGTTTTATTGTCATCGATGGTTGGATTAGGCGTATTCCAGATAAGGCTCCATAGCGACGCTATAAAATGTCAGGAAGAAATATCTTCTCTTACAAGAAGTATAGATCAGGCTACTTTAGAGAATGAAGGTTTAAGGAAAGAGGTAGAGAGGTTATCTTCTCCTAGCCGGTTATATCAAGAGGGTGAAAGGCTTGGTATGAAGCCGGCAGACGAGATTCTAAAACTTAAAGAGTTTTAGACATTGAATACTAGAAGGATACAGCTGGCAGCAACGATATTTATGATTATATTTCTAGTAGAGGGAGGAGGACTTTTCTATTGGCAGGTGATTAGGTCTAACAACCTTGATAAGAGATTTAGTCTTGATGAGGAGAATATCCCGGTAAGAGGGAAGATATATGATAGAGCTGGTAGGATTCTTGTGACAAATGAATTAACATATTCAATATTTGCAGACCCATCTTTAGTAAGGGACCCTATTAAGATTGGGAAAGAACTCAATAGTATCTTGGGCAATAGGGAAGACTATGCAGAGAAGTTAGGTAGTGATAAGAGATTTGTATGGATAGCCAGAAAGTTAGATAGAAAAGAGGCAGAGGATATAGTAGCTATTGATAAGGAGGCATTCTTCATTAGACAGGAGTATAAAAGGGTGTACATAGACCAGGAGATGCCAGAGATTCTTGGGAGCGTAGATATAGATAATAATGGATTGAGTGGGCTTGAGCTTACTATGGATGACGTTCTAAAAGAAGGAAAGGATGTGTATCTTAGTATAGATTCTACCATTCAATCAAAGATTGATGAACTGTTGTCTGGTAGTAAGCCTTCTTTAGGATTTAAAAAAGGTATTGTAATAGTTCTTTCCCCTTATACAGGGGAGGTTTTAGCTCTAGTGAATCTTCCACATATTAAGGATTTTGCTGCCCAGGATATATTTGAACCAGGTTCTTCTCTAAAGCCTGTGATAGCTGCTATAGCTTTAGAAGAAGATAGGGTCAGAGCGGAGGATAAATTTAACTGTAAGCCACCTTTTAAGATAAATGGTGTTACTATAAATGATGCCCCTCATTCTGTAAGCTCTTACAACCTAAATCTAGAAGAGATCATAGAAGTTTCTTCAAATATTGGGATGGCACAGGTGGGATTGAAGATCGGAACAGGCCTTTTTTATAAGTACCTTTATGGGTTTGGTTTTGGACATACTACTGGCATAGAGCTTCCTAATGAGACTCCCGGCTTGTTTCCTAGGGATATAAATCTCATCTCTCTAACCCAGAATAGTTTTGGCCAAGGGATAGGGGTAAGTGCTATACAGCTTGTTTCTAGTTATATTCCTCTGGCTAATAACGGGTATTTGGTGAAACCTACCATTATAAAGAGGGAAAAGGCAGATCTCCTGAAGCAGATAATCTCTACTAATACCGCTAAGAAGATTACGGATATACTTGTTTGTGTCGTAAAGAATGGAACAGGCAAGAAGGCTTCTATAGAAGGCATAGAAATAGCAGGTAAGACAGGAACCGCACAAAAGGTTATAAATGGACGTTATTCCAATGAAAAGGGGATTATGTCGTTTATAGGATATTTACCAGCCTATTCTCCAAAGTATATAATAGGAGTAATATTAGATGAGCCAAATTCTAGTCGATGGGCATCTGATACCGCAGCTCCTTTATTTAGGGAGATAGCCAAGATACTGTTGTATAGTGAATATATAAAAGGAGAACGATGAATATACTAAGATTATTAGAAGGTATAGAGATATCAAACCTTTTAAATTTTGATAGTAAGCTAGAGATAGCTGGAATTAGTAGTAATTCTAAAGATATTAAACCTGATGAGGTATTTGTAGCACTAAGAGGGGAAAGATTTGATGGACATAACTTTATAGAAGAGGCTATAAAGAATGGGGCAGTTCTTGTAATAGGTGATAGAAGGATAGACGATTTAAAGGTCTCATATGTTGAAGTGTCAAATAGCAAGGTAGCATATGGAGCTGTTTGTAAGAACTTCTATAACGACCCTTTTAGAGATATTAGAACGATAGGGATAACTGGAACCAATGGGAAAGGAACAGTAGCCTATATCTTGGGTAATATCCTAAATGGTTTAGGGGAGAATATAGGGATAATTGGAACTATAGAGGTAAGATTAGGAGATGAGATACTGCCTAGCTATTTTACCACCCCAGAGCAATTGATACTTACCCAGCTGTTCTATAGAGCTAGAGAGAAGGGGATAAAGAAGATTGTTATGGAGGTCTCTTCTCATTCTTTAGTTCAGCACAGGGTAGATTCGGTCTATTTTGATGTGGCAATCTTTACCAACCTCACCCAAGACCATCTGGACTTCCATAAGGATATGGAATCCTACTTTAGAGCCAAGAGGATGCTTTTCGAAAGGATATCTGTTTATGGAAAGGATAAGTTAATGATAATAAATATTGATGATGAATATGGGAGAAGACTGGTTGAGGATTTTTCTGGATGTAACATTATTACCTACGGGATTAGAGAAAAGAAAGCTTTAGTAAGAGCCGAGGATATAAGATTTAGTTCTGAAAAAACATATTTTACTCTTACAATAGGAGAGAGGCATTTTCCTGTAGAGATGAGGCTTTTGGGAGAAATAAATGTATACAATGCACTGGGGGCATTAGGTTATATATATGGAGAGAACCTTTCCATAGAGAGGTCTATAGAGATACTTCATTCTATCCCTCCGGTAAGAGGGAGGATGGAACGGATAGATGCTGGACAACCATTTACAGTAATACTAGACTATGCCCATACCCCTGATGCATTGGAAAGGGTGTTAGTTACATCGAAGTCGATGGGAAAAAGATTAATCGTTGTTTTTGGATGTGGAGGAGATAGGGACAGAGGTAAGAGACCAATTATGGGAAGGATAGCTACTAGTTTAGCTGACCTGACCGTCATTACTTCTGATAATCCACGTAGTGAAGAACCTAAAGATATTATTAAAGATATCTTAAATGGTGTTCAGAATAGTAACTATAGGGTGTTTGAAGATAGAAAAGATGCAATATATTTTGCTATAAACTCCGCTAGTGATGAGGATATAATAGTAATTGCTGGGAAAGGACACGAGACCTATCAGATCTTTAAAGATAGAACTATTCATTTTGATGATAGGGAGATAGCTCTAGAGGCAATAAGAGAGAGGATGTTAGATGGACACTAGAGGATTATTTATATTCTATCTTTCTATACTCCTTAGTATCTTAGGTTTTGGTGTCTATTTTAGGTATTTTAAACAGTTACTCCCTAAACATGTAAGGGACTATGGGCCCAAGACACATTTAGTGAAAGAAGGGGTTCCTACTATGGGGGGGATAGTGATTGTTTTAGGTTCTTTAATAACTATGTTGATTTTTTCTCCTGACAAGGTTACTGGAATGTTATTGATATTGATGATGAGTTTTGCCATTATAGGCGGTGTCGATGATTACTTAGGGATAAAGAAAAGACTTGCCCAACCATCTAAGGCAAGGTATAAATTTTCATTGGAATGTCTTGTTGCTTTGGGATGGCTTTTTTTAATAGAAAGATACGGAGGAATCCAGCTGAAGCCTGACTTTTTGATTATTCACCCTATAACCCCTTTTTGGACTTATCTGTTGGAGGTTCTGTTTCTGGTGGGAATGGCAAATGCGGTAAATCTCACAGACGGCGTAGATGGTTTGGCTGGATCTATAACTGTTCTGGTCTTACTATTTGTCTTATTTATGATAAGAGAGGAGAGGATAACGGGTGTGGCGCTATCGATTTTGGGAGGAGTTCTTGTATTTCTCTTCTATAATGCCCATCCGGCAAAGGTTATTATGGGTGATGTTGGGTCTCTATTCTTAGGTGCTAGTATAGGGGGTATAGGGATTTTAAGTGGAAAGGAATGGCTTATTATTACCTTTGGGATAATATTTATACTTGAGGCTCTTTCTGTGATGCTTCAGGTAGCGGTATTTAAACTTACCGGTAAGAGGATAATAAAGATGAGTCCGCTTCATCATCACTTTGAACTCTCAGGATGGAGCGAACCTCAGATAGTTACAAGGTTTTCCCTCCTTACTCTAGTTATAAGTTTATTGGGGGTATTTATAGATGGATTTACAAGGTAGATGTATAACGGTAGTTGGATATGGAAAAACAGGTAAGGCTTGTGTTGAGGTATTAACCAGGTTAGGTGCTAAGGTAAGGGTTACAGATAAGAAGAAGGAGATAGATGTACCATCAGGTATAGATGTAGAGACTGGCGGTCATACCTTTAACTTTATTGCTGGTTCTGATCTGGTGGTGGTAAGTCCTGGTGTAAGATGGGATGAGCCAGTATTAAAGTATGCAAGGGATAGCGGTATAGAGACGATAAGTGAGGTTGAGCTTGCTTCTAGACTTACTGATAGACCTATCATAGCTATTACCGGAACAAATGGAAAAACTACAACTACTGCCTTGACTGCCCATATCCTCGCTAAGAGTGGCAAAAATGTATCTCTAGTAGGTAATATAGGGACCCCATTTATTGGGGAGATACTTGAAACACCTGACTACTTTGTCTTAGAGGTTAGTAGCTTTCAGCTTCAAGGGACTAGATATTTCAGACCTTGGATTGCTGCACTGCTTAACATAGCAAGCGACCACCTCAATTGGCATAACAGTTTTGAAGAGTATGTAGAAGCTAAAAAGAGATTGTTTGCGAATCAATCTCAGAATGACTTCCTCATCTTTAATTATGACGATAAAAATACGAAGGAGGCAGCTACCTCGGCAAGGAGTAATAAGATTATGTTTTCTCTATATAATCGAGATGGGGTATACTTGGATGGGAATAAGATAAGGTTTGGTATCCCTCAGTATATAGGGTATGAGATAGACCTGAGGAGGTCTAAACTTATAGGACAGCATAACTTTAGTAATATAATGGTGGCAAGCACTATAGGACTTTTATGTGGCCTCTTACCAGAGGAGATAGAGTCTGCTCTAGAGGACTTTGTTTCATATCCCCATACCTTAGAGAGGTTTTTAGAGTATGATGGGATTACATTTATAGACGACTCTAAGGCTACTAATCCTCATGCTACTATCAGTGCATTGAGGAGCCTATCAGGTAAGAAGATTCTTATCCTTGGAGGACAGGATAAAGGGATGGATTTTGAACCATTGATAGATGAGATAGAAAAAGATGATGTAAGATATGTCCTTCTTATAGGAGAAACGAAGGAGAAGATAAAAATGCTCCTAGAGGAAAGAGGACTTTCCAATTTTTCTCTCTGTAATACACTAGAAGAGGCATTGGAAACTGGTATAAGATATGCTATGAAGGATGACATATTCCTTTTTAGTCCTGCATGTGCCAGTTTTGATATGTTTAGTAATTATAAGGAGAGAGGAGAAAAATTTAAGGAGATTGTCTATAGATGGAAATATAGTAAGGATAAATAGGGATATAAACTGGGTGGTTTTGGTTGGGTCTGGCATCCTCCTGGCTGTTGGATTTATTGCCCTTTATAGTATAGAGAGGATCCAACTGATAGCATTAACTAGGACTGATGTCCCGCTTAGGTCACAGTTTATATACTCATTCATAGGATTAGTCTGTGCCTTTATAGGATATAGATTTCGTCTTAAGTTTCTAAACATATTTGCTAAGTGGATCTACCTAGCCTCCCTAGTGTTACTTGTCCTTACATATTTCCTTGGTACCTCTGTTAATGGAGGAGTGAGATGGATAAACCTATTTGGTTTTTCTATCCAATCTGGGGATGTGGCAAGATTGGCCCTTATAATATACCTTGGAGGTATATTTACTAGGAGAAGGGTTGGGGTGAATATAGATACTATTAAGGCGATGGTAAGTATCGCTATAACTACCGTGTTAATCCTTTATCAGCCCGATTTTGGTAGTGCAGTAATTACATTTTTGACAGGTATCCTTATGCTATTCCTCCTGGATATGCCTTTATCTATATTCCTCTCGATTATTGTGCCTTCAGCCTATATAGGTTATAAGTTGATGTTTAAGGCTTCATATAGAGAAGCGAGGTTTTTGGCATTTCTTGACCCCTGGAAAGACCCTCTTGGCAATGGATATCAGTATATTCAGGCGCTTCTCGGTTTTTCTAGAGGAGGCATTACTGGGGTAGGGTTAGGGTTGGGGAGACAGAAACTTGCTATCCTGCCAGAGGTTCACACCGACCTTATCCTTGCCCATATAGGGGAAGAGTTTGGTTTTATCTTTACCTTCTTTGTAATCTGTTTATACGCTCTTATTGGGATAAATATGTTAAAGGTAAGTAGAGAATGCCCAATGAGATTTACTGGTAATGTTATCCTTGGCTTTTCCATAAGTTTTATGCTTCAAGCCTTATTAAATATAGCAGGAGAATTAAAGTTATTACCATTGATAGGGGTTCCGCTTCCTCTACTAAGTTCAGGAGGAACCTCTAGGATAATTACTTTATTTATGATAGGATACACTTTAGGTGCATCAAGATACAGTTTAGTGAAGGAGGAGAATGAAAAAAATAGTAGTAGCAGCTGGAGGCAGTGGAGGACACCTGTATCCAGCCCTGGCGTTAAGTAAGATACTGTTAGAGCAAGGTCATTTAGTATATCTTTTTGTTACCAAGAAAAGACCTAAGGATATAACCTTAGTAGGCTCTGGTATCTTTGAGACTAACTCCTTAGGATGGGATAGAACATTTCTAGGGGGGATAAGATTCATTAGAAGTATTAGTATAGATTTTATGTCAACCTACAGGATATTAAAGGAGATAGGACCTGATATAGTGATAGGAATGGGAGGATATGCTTCATTAAATCCTATAATTGGAGCAATTCTTCTTGGGATCCCTAGAGCCCTCCATGAACAGAATGTAATACCAGGTCTAGCCAATAGATTCTTAGCCCCTTTTGTAGACAGGATATTCGTATCCTTTCCAAAAAGTAGGTATCTTCCTAAAAAGAAGGTAGTATATACTGGACTTCCTTTGAGAGAGGAATTTTATAATGTAGACTATGAAGATAGGAATACCGGTAGAACTACTATTATAGTAATAGGCGGAAGTCAGGGGGCAAGAAGAATAAATGAGATAATCTTAGAGATGCTGGAGAATAGATTGGTTGATGGTATAAATTTTATTCATATAACAGGGCATAGAGAGTTTAATAGATTAAGAGATAGAATCTCAAGGATTACATATCCATTCTACAATGTATATAGTTATAGGGAGGATATCTGGAATCTATATAAAGAAGCAGATATAGCTATATCAAGGTCCGGAGCAAGTTCTGTTATAGAGCTTGCTACAGTTAAGCTTCCTGCCATATTAATTCCTTATGAAGGGGCAGGAGGACATCAGTTCTATAATGCTAAATGGTTAGAAGAGACAGGTGGTGCGGTTGTACTAAGGCAGGATGAGCTTTCAGCTTCTATCCTAGCCAAGATGATATTAGAGATTGTAAATTCGGAGAGGTTGGCTCAGATGAAGAGGGCAGTAGCTAGTTTAGCTCTACCAAACGCAGGTTATCTGTTAGCGAAAGAGATATCAAAATTACTCTCAGGAGGAATATAATGAAAGGCATAACTAAGGAGGATAAGATTCATTTTATTGGCATAGGTGGGTATGGAATGAGTGGTATAGCTCAGATATTATACGAGTTAGGTTATAAAGTAAGTGGTTCAGATATAAAAAACGGTGAGATTACTGAAAGGTTGTCATCAATGGGTATTCCTATTTATATAGGTCATAGCCCTAGATATATAGAAGGTTCAACTGTAGTAGTGGTATCTAGCGCAGTTCATAGTGATAATCCTGAACTTGTAGAGGCAAGGAAGAGGGGCTTGACTATCTTCCAGAGAGGCGAGATGCTAGCTTATCTTATGAGTGAGAAAAGGAGTATCGCTATAGCTGGTTCTCATGGAAAGACTACTATGACATCTATGATAGGGATAATTTTGGATATGGGTGGATTCTCTCCTACTATAGTGGTAGGAGGTGAGGTTACAGATATTGGAGGTACTGCGAAACTTGGGAATGGAGAACTTTTTGTAGCAGAGACTGATGAGAGTGATGGTTCATTCCTAAAACTTTTCCCTAATATAGAGATAGTTTCAAATGTAGATAATGACCATCTGGACTACTATAAGAATATAGAAAATATAAGAAAGGCATTTGTCCAGTTTTTCCGTCAGGCAAAGGATACCATTTTTGTATGTAGCGATGACCCTTTTTTGGCAGAGATGAAAACAGATAAGACTAAGATTACCTATGGATTAGATAGAAGGAGTTTATATTCTGCTCAAGATATTGAGCTAAATGAGGCAGGGAGTAGTTTTGAAACCATAAAAGAGGGGAAGAGTCTAGGCAGGATAAAGCTTTCTATACCTGGTTTACATAATGTGAAAAATGCCTTAGGGGCTATAGCAGTTTCAGATATGCTTGGTGTTCCTTGGGATACTATTACTATGGGGCTACAAAACTTTAAGGGTGTAAGTAGGAGGCTTCAGATATGTGATTATATAGGAAATACACCAGTAATAGAGGATTATGCGCATCATCCTACCGAGATTAAGGCTTCACTTGAAGCTCTGAAGGTCTTGGCTAATCAGAGGAAGATAGTACTTGTATTTCAACCACATAGATATACAAGAACCTATTATCTATATAAGGAGATAGCATCTGCTATTGCTCTGGCAGACTATGTTCTTGTCTTGGACATCTATCCTGCCTCCGAATCTCCAATAGAAGGAATAAATAGTGGAATTATTATTGAAAATCTACCTAGCCAAAATAGAAATGGGGTGTGGATAAGGGATATCGATTCTCTGATTGGGGAGTTAAAGAGGATAGGCTTAGAGGACAGGGTACTAGTATTTATGGGAGCGGGAAATATAGATTGTATATCGAAGGAAATCTTGTCAAGTTTAAAGGGATAATAAAAAAGGAGGAGCCATTGGCTCCATATCTTACTATAAAGGTTGGAGGAAAGGTAGAGTGGTTTTTAATACCTGACTCAATAGATGATGCAGTATATGCTGTAGAATTTTTTAGAGAAATGGGATATCAATGGTTTGTTCTTGGAAATGGCTCTAAAATACTTATACCAGATGAAGGTTTTAGTGGTGGTGTTATATATACTGGTAGGTTGAAAGGCTTTTGGTTAGATGGAGATGAAATGATTTTGGAAAGTGGTTCCTTCCTTGGTGATGCTATAAGAGTGGCTATGACTAATAACCTTTCTGGGATAGAGTCGCTTGTGGGGATTCCAGCTACCATAGGAGGGGCAGTGGTGATGAATGCTGGGACCAGGTATGGATGTATTGGAGATGTAGTAGAGAAGGTAGAGATGATAGATGAAGATGGGAGATATGTCGTTACAACTAAGCCTCGTTTTGGATATAGAGATAGTGAGTTTAAGAGGAGGGGTATAGTGATAACCAGGGTCCATCTTAAACTGAGAAGAGATTGTCAGGGTGAAATTGAGAAGAGGCTAAGATTAGCAGCCTCTTTGAGAAGGGTTCAGCCTCAGTTTCCGAGACAATTTGGTTGTATATTTAAAAATCCTCTATCGGCTTCGGCAGGAAGACTCATAGAGGAGGCAGGGTTTAAGGGTTTCAGATATAATAATGTTCAGATCTCGTCTGTTCATTCTAATTTTCTCCTTAATTTTGGAGATAGTGCCAATGATATCTACTATGTTATAAGATTGATCCAGGAAGAGATATACAGAAGATTTAATATATTTCTTGAGCCAGAGGTGAATATTATTGGTTTCTAGGTTAGAGATTTTTGTTTGGATGATAACACTTATAATGACAGTAATAAGCTCTGAGAGTATTATAGGAGGTATAAATATAGAGAAAGGCTTTGACTTTAAGCCTATTTTTAATGGTAATACTACTAGGGTAAAAGATAATGATATCTTATTGCGGTTTAATACACCAAAGGAAAAGGATATTTTAACTCAGGTTATAGAAAAGATTCCTCCTGATAAGTATGCATTGTTAAAGGAATTAGGGATAAAAAATAATGAATTATATGCTATACTTTATAATAATATACCCTGTATAATTGGAGAATTGAAGGATCTGGATAAAAAACTTGAGGTTGCGTTAGAGATAATAAATACCGCTAAGATGAAGGGTATAGAGATAAAGGAGATAGACCTTAGGACATTAAAATTACCAGTTATAAAAGAGGTAAAGAATGATGAGAAAATCCACTAAATGGTCTTTGGCTGTGGTTTGTTTTATTTTGGGATTATTATCAGTGACACAAATCAAATTTTATGAGGCGCCTAAGTATACATTATATAGTATGAGAAATGACCAGCTTGTAGACCTTGTACAGAAACTTGAGGAGCAGAGGAATGGTTTGATTCAAGAGGTCAATACCTTACGAGATCAGATAACTCAGTATGAAGAGTCTGCAGTTAGGGAGAAGTCTGTGTCTGCAGGCATTTTAAATGAGATGAATAGGATAAAGCTTTGGGCAGGTCTTGTGCCTGTAAGTGGTCCTGGGATAGTAGTTACGTTAGATGATAGTAAGAAGAAGGTAAATTCAGGGGCTAATCCAGAAAATTATCTCATTCATGACTATGATTTGAGGGAGATAGTAAATGAACTCTGGGCTTCTGGAGCAGAGGCTATAGCAATAAATAATCAAAGAATAGTTGTTACAAGTGAAATAAGGTGTGTTGGTCCAACCATACTTGTTAATGGGGTTAGATTGTCTCCTCCATATGTGGTTAAGGCAATAGGTGATTCAGATAGCCTTATAAGTGCCCTTACTATGCCAGGGGGAATCATCTCTGCCCTGAACTATATCTCTAAAGAGTTTGGGATAATACTAAAGTTAGAGAAGAAAAATAAGATAGTTTTACCCTCATATGAGGGAGCTATTTCTTTAAAATATAGTAAGCCGGAGGAATAAAAGAGATGATATTTCCTATAATAGCACTCTTAATAGGTATTGTGATAGGGGTTTTCCTTCCTATTCAGGTTACCCCTTTTTATGCTAGGTATATAGCTATAGTGATACTTGTAGCTTTTGACACAATCTTTGGAGGGATAAGAGCTATATTGGAGAAAGGTTTTGATGAGACTGTCTTCTTGTCAGGCTTTTTTGTAAACTCTCTCCTCGGTGTGGTACTGGTATTTTTAGGAGATAGGTTAGGGGTTGATCTCTACCTGGCAGCTATTATGGGATTTGGAGTCAGGATATTTCAGAATCTGGCTGTTATAAGGAGATATATAATCAAAAATTTTAGTCAAAGGTCTAGAGAGGCTAGATAAGAATGAAAAGGGAGGATTTGATTTCAGTCCTGGATATAGGAACAACTAAGAATTGTATATTAGTTTCTCAAAAGGATGGAAGTGGATACCAGATTATTGGTTTTGGTATTTCACCTTCTTTTGGTATGAAAAAGGGTACGGTTACTGATGTAAATAAACTTTCTGGCTCTATCCTGAATACATTGAGAAATGCCGAGAAGATGTGCGGAACTAGGTTAAGGGATGTGAGCATTGGGATTACTGGAGAACATATTAATTCTATCATCAATAGGGTGGAGGTGGATGTTTCAGGTAAAGATGGGATTATAACTGCAAAGGATGTAAGGAAAGCTATTGAGGTTGCCTCTAGGTATGATATCCCTGAAAAGAAGCAGATACTCCATACTATTCCCAGAAGATTCTCAGTGGATAGTATAGATGAGGTTGAAAATCCAATTGGTATGAAAGGATTGAAGCTTGGATTAGAGGCAACTCTAGTAATGGGGGATTTGGCTCAGATACAAAATATGGTAATAGCTACACAGAATGCAGGGTTAAAGGTGATGGATATAGTACTTCAGCCATATGCCTCTGGCCAGGCGGTTCTTACTGAAGAGGAGATGTCTTCTGGGGTATGTCTTATAGACATAGGGGGAGGTACTACAGATGTCGCTATATTTAAAGATGGTGTTCTGTACTCTACTATTATTGTGCCAGTTGGTGGAAACCATATTACTAATGATTTATCTGTAGCCCTAAGTCTACCCTTTAATGATGCAGAGCGTATAAAGATTGAATATGGAAATTGTGACCTTCTCAGCATAGGGGGAGATGAAACAATAGAGCTTAAATACAAAGATAAACCCAGGCAGATCTCGGTACAGCTTATTTCCGAAGTTATAGAGGTAAGGGTGAGGGAATTATTCTCCTATATAGATGCATTATTATATAAATCCAATCTTTTCCATCTGTTCCCTAGCGGTATAGTTATTACTGGTGGTTCAGCTCTTCTCAAAGGAATTGACACGTTAGCTCAGAGAGAGTTTGGAACATCAGTTAGGATAGGATTCCCTCAAGAGTCCAGTGATACCTGGAAGATGCTAAATAATCCTGCCTATGCTACAGTGTTGGGTCTATTGAAAATAGAAAATAGAGAGGACCCATATAGAGAGGTTCCTGAAAGGGGTAATTTTGCTGTTTCTCTATTGAATAGAATTAAAAGTTGGTTTACTCATTTGATGGAGTAGTTAAAAAGGAGGTATTGAAATGGTAGAGATAACTACACCTGCGAATATAAAGGTTATAGGTATAGGTGGAGGAGGAGTAAATGCAGTAGATAGGATGCTTGAGATGCAGTTAAGGGGGATAGAGTTTATAGCGATTAATACTGATTTGCAGGCTTTAGGAAAATCTAAGGCGGAAAAGAAGATACAGATAGGAGTTGAATTGACTAGAGGATTAGGAGCAGGAGCTAATCCTGAGATTGGAAGACAGGCAGCAGAGGAAAACAAGGAAGATATTATGCTGGCAATAGAGGGGGCAGATATGCTTTTTATAACGGCTGGAATGGGTGGAGGCACTGGAAGTGGTGCGGCTCCAATAGTCGCTCAGCTTTCTAGGGAGGCTAATATCCTTACTGTAGCTGTAGTGACAAAGCCGTTTACCTTTGAAGGAAGAAAAAGGATGCTTATTGCCGAACAATCTATAGAGGAATTAAAGGATAAGGTAGATACTCTTATTGTAATTCCAAACGATAGGCTCCTCTCCATATCTACTAAGTCTACTACTATGTTAGAGGCTTTTAAGATGGCAGATGATGTTCTGAGGTCTGGTGTTGAAGGCATAGTAGACCTTATCATTACTCCCGGATTAATAAATCTAGATTTTGCCGATGTAAAGACTATTATGCAGAACTCTGGTTCGGCTATTATGGGGATAGGAGAGGCTTCAGGGGAACAGAGAGCAATTGAGGCAGCCTCCAAGGCTATTTCTAGTCCCCTTCTGGAGGATAGGATAGATGGAGCTAAAGGGGTTCTGTTTAATGTAACAGGAGGAACAGACCTTACGCTATCAGAAGTAAATGAAGCGGCAGAGGTAATATCTAAGGCGGTTGACTCAGAGGCTAATATTATCTTTGGAGCTGTGATAGACGAAGAGATAGAAGGAAAGATTAGAATTACAGTAATAGCTACTGGTTTTGAGAATAAATCCAAGAGACCTATTCGAGAACTTGGGGAGATGAGGATACCTTTGAATACTACAGACCTTGATATACCCACTTTCTTGAGGAAAAGATAAAGGAAGGTGGTAGATAGACGAATCTAAGCTGGAAAGAAAGAGAACTAATAAGGACTCTTGTTGGAAGAGAGGAAGGTGGAAAGCTCCAGGTAAAAGATTACAGATTTGGATTAGTGTACCCTAATAGCTATAGGGTTGGGATGGCAAATTTAGCAATCCATCTTCTTTATCGTCTTATTAATAACCACCCATACTTTTCTTGTGAGAGGGTCTTTCTCTTTTCTAAGGATGTCCCTATAGTTTCATTGGAGACATTTAGTCCTTTAGTAGCTTTTGATATCGTTGGCTTCTCTATATCATACGAGTTGGATTATTTCAACGTTATAGAGATTCTTGAAAGAAGCGGCATACCTATTAAATCTGTAGAGAGAGATTTAGACTATCCTCTTATTATAGCTGGTGGAGCTTGTATGAGTTACAATCCTGAGCCTATTTCAGAGGTCTTTGACCTTATTGTTATAGGGGATGGAGAAGAGACGATAGTGGAGATATTAAATAGATATAGAGAATGTATAGGTTTAAGACAATCTAAAGAGGAATTTTTGCTTTCTTTTATAGATATAAAGGGGGTCTATATCCCGAGATTTTATGATAGAGGAGAGCCAATATCTACAGATATCCCACAAAAGGTTACGAGAGGTATCTTTAGAGATTTCAATAGGGAGACAGCTTATACCGTAATATATGCTCCAAATGCAATTTTCGGAGACCTCTTCTTAGTAGAGATAGAGAGAGGGTGTCCGATGAGATGCGAGTTCTGTGTAGCTGGAAACGTATATCTCCCCTGCAGGATAAAGTCTATGGAGACTGTAAAGGATGTTATTAGATATCGTAATGAAAATCATAAGAAGATAGGTCTTATGGGTCCACTGGTTGGGGGGATACCTTATATTAAAAGTCTCCTCCGATGGTTTATAGAGAATAGTCTTCAGGTGAGCGTGTCATCATTAAGGATATCTACCCTGGATCTGGAATTTTTACTGTTGTTAAAGGAATCTGGGGAAGATTCTATAACTATAGCTCCAGAATTTATGGATGAGTCCTTAAGGTTTAGTGTTGGAAAGAAGGAAACTAATGAGAAGATTATGGAGACTCTGAATTCTGCACTAAATGCAGGATTTAGGAGGATAAAACTCTATATGATGTTTGGCTATGATGACTATACTTTAGAGTTGAATGCCCTTGAAAGATTTAGGATGGAGATAGAAAGACTTAACAGAACCTATAGGTCTAGATTTATTATAAACTTTCAGCCGCTTGTACCTAAACCATTTACCCCGTTTCAATTTAGAGATATGGAAGAAAGGTCTATATTAGAAAAGCAGGCAAAGGCTATACTGAGTATCCTTAGTAATAATTATATAAGGGTTCAGATTGCAAGTATAAGAGAAGCAATCCTTGAAGAAAGACTGGCAAGGGGTGGAAGAGAGTTGTTCCCATTTCTTCTCAATAAGGATAGAAACGGTATATTGAAGGATTCCAGGTATACTGGGCAGATTCCCTGGAATTTTATTGTTTAAAGATGAAGGTTCATAGACTGATATTGAGAATAATATTAGGGATGTTTATATATATAGGTTTTATTCAGCCCAAGGTCTGGAAATATACCGTAGAGATTCTAAGACCAAGATATCTTCATTTAGATAGAATCGTGTTGGTAGATGGTGTAATAATCCATAGAGAAGATGTGATAAAGAGCCCTGCTGATGGGGTAATCTTAAAACTTAAAGGTGATGGAACAAGGGTAGCTAACGGAGAGGTGATAGGGGTTATATTTCCAGACACACAATCCTATGAGGATTATCTAGCAAAGCTGGATAATATCCTTACTACATATAAAAAGATGATTAATGAGAGGCAAGATATAGTAAAACAGAAGACTATGGAGATAGAGGCTGTGTATAAAGAACTCTCCAAGGATAACGAGATATGTAAGAGCTTAATTGAAAATAAAAAGGACGCTTCAGATATTATAAAGGAGCTAGATAGATTGAATAAAGACATCCTAACTATAAAGAATAATATAGAGAGGATGACATTAGAGATAGAGGCCCTTAATAAAGAGAAGGATAATAAACTGAAGGATTTAGAGGATAGTATAATTAATTCATATATAGCTATTCATACCAATAAGGCTGGGATATTAATGTTTAATTCAGATTCAAAAGAGAGTTTTAGAGACAACATCATTCAGGGTGGCAGCAACTCATATATTTCGGTAAAGGATATCTTTGGAAAGTTAAATACGATTTCTAATGGGGATAGAGTAATGGAAGGAGGGGTGATTGGAAGGGTTATTGATAATCTAGAGTCTTTTGCGGTATGTAATATAGTACTTGACGGAAGGTCAAATTTTACTCATAATAGAGTAGAAATCAGAGACGGAGAGGTCATACCTCTAAATATTACAAAATGGGTCTCAAAGGAAGATAAGGAGATGTGGGTAGGTAAGATAGAAGGGAATCTACCAGGTGGAGATGTAAATTTTTCCGGGGTAGCAAGGATTGGAGAGATAGAAGGGGTTGGTATTCCTAAAGAGATAGTTTTTAGAGATAATAGAGGATATTATGTGAATATAATAGAGAGTGATAGGATAAAGAAGAGATATATAGAATTACTTGGGGGCAACCAGGACTGGGTAGTAGTAAATAACTTGGACGAAAATACCCAGGTATTGAGAAACCAATAGGAGGATATTATGTCAAGGATAGGTCTATTTTTTAAAAAGGTATTTGGTCTTATAGATGAGGATGAGATAGAGGGGCTTGGTCCGGAGTTAAAGGAATCTGGAAATGTATTCCCTATCTCCGGAAAAGGGAAAAAGGGTGAAACAGTTACAATATTTATATACGGACTCAGTAATTTCGATGATATACAGAGGGTGGCAGATGAGGTAAAGAAAAGTAAGATTGTTGTAGTTAATTTTGAAGAGACGTCCAAAGAAGAGGCTATCCGTGCCTTGGATTTTATAAGCGGTGCTGTATATGCGCTAGAGGGAAGTCTTCAAAAGGTAGGAGAATATGTTTTTCTGGCTATACCTAAAGGGATAGGGATAGAAGGAACTAATATAGGGCAGAATCCCTATCCTATAGATACCTCAAAGATATGATATAATTGTTATAATTTAATATTGAAAGTTTGGAAGAGAGGTCTTCTTTTTATGAAGTCTAACTATACTACCTTAAGAGGAATGAGAGATATCCTCCCCGATGAATTATCTCTATGGAGGAAGGTGGAGGAGAAAGCCAGAGGGATTTTTACTCGGTATAACTATAGAGAGATAGAAACCCCTATCTTAGAGCTGGCAGAGATATTTACAAGGTCTGTGGGAGAAGAGACAGATATAGTGAGAAAAGAGATGTATATATTCAAAGATAGAGGAGATAGACTGGTAGCTTTAAGACCTGAGGGTACTGCTCCAGTAGTTAGGGCTTATCTTCAGGATAATCTCTATATTCAGGGGAAGGTTACGAAGTTGTTCTACATAGGACCTATGTTTAGATATGATAGACCTCAGGCTGGAAGACAGAGAGAATTTCATCAAATAGGAGTAGAGGCTATCGGAGATTCTGGTTATATATTAGATGGAGAGGTTATCGCCCTTCTCTGGAGATTTTTTAAGAGCCTTGGACTAGATAAGATCACATTTCTTCTAAATAGTGTGGGGTGTCCTATATGTAGGCCAAGGTATAGAGAGGCTTTGAAAGATTATTTTACACCACACAGAGAAGAACTCTGTGATGATTGCAGGATAAGATTAGAAAAGAATCCTCTGAGGATATTAGATTGTAAAGTAGAATCCTGTAAAGAGGTTTCTTCTAAGGTTCCTTCTATATTGGATTATCTATGTGATGAGTGTCGTAGTCATTTTGCAAAGGTAAGAACCCTTCTTGACCGTATGGGCATTCCCTATATTATTGATACGACCTTAGTTAGAGGATTAGATTACTATACCAAAACTGCTTTCGAAGTGGTTGTAGACGGTTCTGGGCTTTCTATAGGTGGTGGTGGGAGATATGATGGTTTAGTAGAAGAGTTTGGGGGACCTCCTATCCCTGGTATCGGTTTTGCTATAGGTATGGAGAGATTGATAGACATTATAAAAGATAAGGGTTTAATCTCACCTGATGATATAGTCCCTTATTATTTTATAGTCTATGACCCAGAATTAGCTGATGAATCATTGCTTTTAGCTAATACCCTTAGAGAGAAAGGTTTTGTGGTGGACCTGAGCTTTTCTATAAAGAGTATAAAGTCTCAGATGAAAGAATCTGACAGGAGTAAAGCAAGGTTTACTATAATATTAAAGAAAGATCTATGGGATGAAGATAAGGTAATAGTGAGGGATATGACTACTGGAGAACAGAAGGAAGTATACAAAAAAGAACTGGAGGTATTATAGATATTGGATAAAGAGTTTAAACGTACAGACTATTGTGGTAATTTTAATATAAAGGATGTGGGTAGGTATGTAGTTCTTAACGGGTGGGTAAACAGAAGAAGAGACCACGGTGGTCTTATATTTGTTGATTTAAGAGATAGGTCAGGGATAATTCAGCTTGTCTTTGACCCAAAGCGAAGTAAGGAAACCTTTGAATTGGCTCAAGGATTAAAAAATGAATGGGTGATTGGGGTGAAAGGGCTTGTTTCAAAGAGACCAGAAGGTTCAGAGAATCGAAAGATTCCTACCGGGGAGATAGAGGTAATTGTGGATAGGCTTACTATCTTTTCTAAGGCGGAGATATTACCATTTAACGTAAATGAAGACGAAAGTATAGATGAATTTATGAGACTAAGATATAGATTCCTAGACTTAAGGAGGCCTAGGCTTCAAAAGAATATAGAGTTAAGGCATAGGGTTACTCAAGAGGTGAGAAGATATCTCGCGAAGAACGGCTTTTGGGAGGTTGAAACCCCAATGCTCACAAGAAGTACTCCCGAGGGGGCAAGAGATTACCTTGTCCCTAGCCGTATATATAGAGGTAAATTTTATGCCTTACCTCAGTCCCCTCAGCTCTTTAAACAGATGCTTATGGTTGGTGGAATAGATAGATACTTTCAGATAGCTCGATGTTTTCGAGATGAGGATTTAAGAGCAGATCGCCAGCCTGAGTTTACTCAGATAGATATAGAGGCTTCATTTGTGGATATGGAAGACGTACTTTCTATGGTAGAAGGGCTTATGCAGTCGATATTTAAGAATGTTCTAGATATTGATGTAAAAACGCCATTTCCTAGGATGAGTTATAGAGAGGCATACCTGAGATATGGGAGTGATAAGCCTGACCTTAGATATAACAGCGAACTTTACGAGGTTTCAGATATTGTAAAGGCTCTTCCTTTTCCTCCGTTTCAGGATAGAGAGGTAATAGCTATAAGGATACCAGGCTTAGGAGATATATCCAGAAAAGCTATAGACGAACTTACTGAATCTGCCAAGTCCCTTGGGGCTAGGGGACTGGCTTGGCTAGGTCTACAAGAGGAGGTAAGAGGACCTCTTAGTAAGATGGTTAATGGAGATATCTTAAAAGAATTGGAAGAAAGGACTCTTCTTTCTAAGGGGGACCTGTTACTTTTTATAGCGGATGAGGCTGGTAAAGCTAGAGAGATTATGGGAAGGTTCAGATTAGAAGTAAATAAAAGATTTTTTAAGCCTATCTCACCTTTTGTATTTACCTGGATAGTAGATTTTCCCTTGTTTTCTTTTAGTAAGGAAGAAAACAGAATAGAGGCAGAGCATCACCCATTTACATCTCCTAAGGAGGATGATATCCCTCTTTTAGATACTGACCCTTTGAAGGTAAGGGCAAATGCATATGACCTAGTGTTAAATGGGATGGAATTGGGTAGTGGAAGTATAAGAAACAGTACCCCTTCAATGCAGAAGAAGATACTATCTATCTTAGGGATAGATGAGGAGATGGCTTATAAGAAGTTTGGCTTTCTTCTTGAAGCCCTTTCTTACGGAGCTCCACCCCATGGGGGGATTGCTCTAGGATTAGATAGGATTGTAGCTATTATGGCAGGAGAGGAGAGTATAAGAGAGGTAATTGCATTCCCGAAGACGCAGAGCGCTTTCTGTCCGCTTACAGAAGCACCAGCAGAGGTTGATAATATACAATTGGAAGAATTGGGAATCTTAGTAAAGAAGGAGGAAGAGTAAATGAATAGTGCAATCCTTTTACCAGCAGTAGTACTGGGGATTTTAGGGGCTGGATTGGGTATTATGCTTTCTATAGCCCACAAGACATTCTATGTAGAAACCCCAGAATTACAGAAAAAGATAAGAGAAGCTTTACCTGGGGCAAACTGCGGAGCTTGTGGGTATCCTGGATGTGATGCATTGGCTGAAGCTATATATAGAGGAGATGCTCCTGTCAATAAGTGCCCAGTAGGAGGAGAAAAGAGTGCTAAGGCTATTGGAGCACTTCTTGGAGTGGAAGTAAAACCGATACAAGAGACTAAACTGTTGCTTTTCTGTTCAGGAGGAAAGGAGAATGCAAATAGAAAGTTTGAGTATAGAGGGGTAGAGGATTGTACAACGAGGGCGATACTGTGGGGTGGAGATCTATCCTGTCCTTATGGATGTTTAGGGGGAGGAACCTGTGTAAATGCTTGTCCTTTTGGGGCTTTAAGTATAGGAGAGAATGGCTTACCCGTAATAGATGATTCGAAATGTACAAAGTGTGGGATATGTGTAGAGGTTTGTCCGAAACATCTATTTGCTTTAGTTCCTAAAAATACAAAGGTCTTTGTTGCCTGTAGTGCTAAGGATTTATCAGGAAGGGATACAAGAAAGGTGTGCACTGCAGGTTGTATAAAATGTGGAATGTGTGCTAGAGTATGCCCGGTAAATGCTATAAAGATGGAGAATAATTGGCCAGTTATAGACCAGGAGATATGTATTGCCTGTGGAGCCTGCGTGGAGAAGTGTCCTACCCACGTTATGACATTAGCAGTATAAAGCGATTATTGCCTTTAATAGGAGTACTAGCTGTATCGGGTCTCTTTTTTTGGTATTCTCTTAATCGTCCTCATTTTATAGAGGTTCAGTCTTTCCTTATGGATACTATAGTTAATATCAAGGTGGAAGACAGGAATGGAGAGGCTATAGCGAATGAGGCTATAAAATTAATGCAGGATATTCAAGATAAGGTAGACCCTAATATTTCTACTAGTGAGCTCTCTAGGATAAACACCTCTAGTGGATCAGGATTAGTAAGCGTTTCAAGAGAGACGCTAGATATGATTAAAGATGCAAAGGAAATGGCAAGATTGTCGGATGGAGCATTTGATATATCTATAGGAGCAGTCACAAGGGAATGGGGATTTATAGATGGGAATTATAGATTACCGGATAAAAAAGACATAGAGAAGAATCTAGGCCTTGTAGATTATAAACTTATTGAGATAGATGATAGTAAGGTAGGACTAGCCAGAAGAGGGATGTATCTAGACCTTGGAGGAATAGCTAAAGGTTATGCTGTAGATTATGTATATAACTTTTTAGAATCCCGAAATGTTAAGAGGGCGATAATAGATGCAGGTGGAACGATAAAGACTATTGGCCTACCTCCTGATAAAAGGGGTTGGAGGATTGGAATAAGGGATCCAAGGGATCCAAAAAGGGTTATTGGGGTTTTGTATCTAAGCCCAGGCTTGGCGGTATCTACCTCTGGAGATTATGAAAGGTATTTTATAAAAAATGGTATCAGGTATCATCATATCTTAGACCCTAAAACTGGGTATCCTGTATATCAGTGTAGAAGTGTGACTATAGTAAGTGATAGTGCTACTAAGGCAGATGCTCTTTCTACAGCTATATTTGTATTGGGTCCATCCGATGGATTAAAATTGGCTGAGAGGTTAAATGTAGGGGCGGTTATAGTAGATGAAAAGAACAATATTATTGTATCAGAAAATCTAAAAGGAAGGTTTTTTAGTGAATAGTAGAAGGATTGCCAGGCTCTCTCTGTTTTTGTCTATAGCCCTTACTTTGGGTTTGGTAGAAAACACTCTTCCTCCATTACCTGTTCCTGGGGTAAAGTTAGGACTGGCTAATATAGTAAATATAGTATTGTTTTTTACTGATACTATAAATGATGCTTTTCTTATCACATTCTTGAGAATTATAATTATTTCGATCTTTATGGGCGGTTTATTCTCTATAAACTTTTATATCTCTTTAGGTGGGGCTACCTTGAGTATAGGCAGTTTATATCTTCTCTATTTATTATTTAAAAAAGAGATCTCTCCTATATCTGTGGGGGCGGTATCTGCCCTCTGTCATATCAGTGGTCAATTGCTAGCCGTATATCTTCTGATGGATACACCAGAGGTTATAAGGCTTTTCCCATTTATTGGATTATTAGGTACTTTGACTGGAATTCTTACCGGGTCTATTTCAGCCTATATAGTAAAGTTAAATCTATGAGACTTATCTTAGCATCTACTTCTCCTAGAAGAATAGAGATTTTAAAGAGGTTCAATATAGATTTTGATGTGATATCAAATAATATTATAGAAGAGGAACCTCTTCAAGGGGAAGACCCTGTAAGCTATGCTAAGAAGCTGTCTTTTCTCAAGGCAAGTAACGTGGCTTCTAGATTTAAGAATAGAGTAGTTTTAGGGGTAGACACTATAGTAGAGCTTGATAATATTATTATGTGTAAGCCAAAGGATAGAGATGAAGCTGAGCATATGATTAAACTACTTTCAGGAAGGATTCACAGGGTAATAAGTGGTTTTGCCATTATCTATAGAGATAAGATAATCAATGACGCAGTAATCACCATCGTAAAGTTTCGCAGGTTAGAGGATGATGAGATCAGGGATTATTTAGATAGAAGCAATTATATAGATAAAGCTGGAGCTTATGCGATACAGGAAGATGGGGCAAAACTGATAGAATATATAAAGGGATGTTATTATAATGTAATGGGACTTCCCATATGGAGGATAATGGAAGTTATAAAATTTCTGAAGATAGAGGAGGAGAAATGAATATCTTTTCTAAAGATTTAGGGATAGATTTGGGGACTTCTAATACGGTAGTATTCTTGAGAGGAAAAGGGATAGTTTTAAGAGAACCTACTGTAATTGCTGTAAATAGAAAATCATATAAGGTTTTGGCAGTGGGGGAAGAGGCTAAGAAGATGTTGGGCAGAACTCCAAGCGATATTATAGCTATAAGGCCTATGAAGGATGGAGTAATAGCTGACTTTGACATTACCCAGATGATGTTAGACTATTTTATAAGCAAAGCCCAAGGAAGAAGAGGATTACTTAGGCCTAGGGTAGTAGTAGGGATTCCTAGTGGGAGCACAGAGGTTGAAAGAAGGGCAGTTCATGACGCAGGACTGAAGGCTGGAGCTAGAGAGGTCTACCTAGTAGATGAACCTATGGCTGCAGCTATAGGGGCTGGACTTCCTGTGGCTGAAGCTAGGGGAAGTATGATAGTAGATATAGGGGGAGGAACTACTGAGATAGCTGTGATCTCTCTAGGAGGGATTGTTACATCTAAGTCTATCAGAATAGCTGGAGATGAGATGGATGATGCTATTATCCAGTATGTGAAGAAAGAGTATAATCTCCTTATAGGAGAGAGGACGGCAGAAGAGGTGAAGATTAAGATAGGGTCTGCCTATCCTATAGAACAAAATGAGGTCTCTATGGAGATAAAGGGGAGGGACCTATTAACGGGTCTTCCTAAGACGATAGAGGTAAATAGTGAGGAGGTAAGGGGTGCATTAAAACCAGTTGTCTCTTCGATTATAGAAACGGTAAAATCTGCTTTAGAGGCTACTCCACCAGAACTGGCAAGTGATATTGTAGAAAAGGGGATTATATTGGCAGGAGGTGGGGCTCTGTTAAGGGGGATAGATAAGGTCATATCTGAAGAAACAGAGATGCCAGTGTTTGTGGCAGATGACCCCCTTTCTTGTGTAGCATTAGGCACAGGAAAGATGTTAGAGGAGGTGGAGATATTGAAGAGGGTTACTAACTACAGGGGAAGTGATGTAAGATTTTGAAAAATCTTATAGTTATCTTTTTAATCCTTACCCTAGGTTTGTTGATAGTATTTATAGATACCGTTGGTTCTAGAGGTGGAAGCCCCGTTGAAGATGCTTTAAACTTTTTAAGAGATGTAGGTGGATTGCTCTCTAGAGGAAAGAGTAGTATGGAAGGTACTTTTACCTTTTTATGGACCTTCCTTGAGACTCAGGGGAAGCTTGCAGGCAATGTGAGCAATTTAGAATTAGAGATATCTAAGCTGAAGATTCAAAATAATATCCTTACAAATCAGGTGCAGGAATTAAAGAGGATAGAATCCGCTTCTGGATTTAGAGAGGTAAATAAGAATCTTTCTCTCATTGGTGCCAGGATTATAAGAAGAGAACCTGCCCAATGGTTAAATACGGCACTTTTAGATAGGGGGAAGGCTGATGGGATAAAACCGAATATGGCAGTGATAAGTGAGGCAGGGCTTGTAGGTAAGATAATATCAGTAAGTACCTATACATCTAGGATACTCTTTATATTAGACCCAGGAAACACTGTAAGTGTGAAGGTTATGAGGAATAATGTTATGGGGGTTTTGAAGGGTGATGGAAAAGGAGGTTGTAATCTCCTCTATATACCTTCTGGAGCAGATGTAAAGGTTGGAGATATAATATCCACTTCGGAGGCAAGTGAGATCTACCCCAGTGGGATACAAGTAGGCAGGATATCTAATATCTCCAGTACTCCGGGGAAGACCTTCCTGGACATAACTGTAATTCCTGCCGTAGATTTTTCAAGTATATACTATCTATGGATTGTAAAATAAAATGGATACTAGAAGGAGTATAATTGGGGTTTTAACTAATATCGGTTGGGTGATTCTAGGCTGTGCCCTTAATATCTTTTATCCAAATTCAATGGCTCTCAATGGTCTTTTACCAAACTTTCTATTGATATTTTCAATGGGTATCATCTTAAAAGAGGATTTTTTGGGTTTTCTACCGATACTTATATTTGGTAGTATTATCGATAGTTTGTGGAGAGGAATAAATCCTGGAATAAATGTATTGAGCCTTACCTTATCCTGCGGAATAGTGTTCTTTTTATTCTATCGACTATGGACGAGTAAATGGCTTATCCTGGTAATCGTTTTTCCCGTGACTTTATTGTATTTTATAATAAGTTATCTTATAATCTCTATAACACAGACTGGGACACTTAGTTTTTATGATGCTATTTCATTTGGAGTATGGCAGGGTATATATAACATATTATGGGCGCTGATTCTTTTAACAATCTTTCCCAAAGTATTTTTAAAATAGATGAGAAGAAGAATTATTGTAGTATATATCTTTGTATTACTATTAGAGAGTACGCTTATCTGGAAACTCTATCAGATACAGATTCTGGAAGGAGCGCACTACAGGGAACTTGCTGAAGGTAATAGGATAAGGCTATTATCTATAGCCCCTCCAAGGGGGGAGATATGGGACCGTAAAGGAAAGGTTATGGCTACGAATAGGCCTACCTTTGTAGTGTCAGTAATTCCGTTTGAGGGGAATAAGAAGGACTCATTGATGCTTCTAAGTAAGATTACTCGGGTTCCATACGATGATATAAAGAAAAAACTTGATAGCGCAACAAATAGCCTCCAACCTGTAAATATTGTTTTAGATGCGAGTATGGATGTGGTAGGAAAGATAAAGGAATTGGAAGATAAACTGCCAGGGGTATTGGTTAATACAGATGTTATAAGATATTATCCATATAACTCTTTGGCATCTCATATATTGGGATATATAGGGGAGGTTTCGAAAGAAGAGTTAAGCACACTGGAGAAGGAAGGGGTAAGGATGGGAGATGTTGTAGGAAAATCAGGGATAGAGAAGGAGTACCAAAAGGAACTTATGGGTATTCCCGGAGGACAGCAGGTAGAGGTAGATGCGATGGGAAGACCTATAAAGGTTTTGGGGATGTTATCCCCTACGCCAGGTGCCACAGTAGTTACTACTATAGACCTGAAACTCCAGGAGCTAGCGGAAAGGTCTTTAGAAGACAGGGGACTTCCTGGAGCTATAGTGGCAATGGACCCAAACAATGGAGAGGTTTTGGCTATGGCAAGCTATCCAGAGTTTGACCCCAATAAGTTTGCAAAGGGAATTACTATCCAAGAGTGGAATGAACTTTTGTCCCCAAGGCGCCCTTTAGTGAATAGGGCAATAAGTTCTGCCTATCCTCCAGGATCTACTTTCAAGATAGTAACATCACTGGCTGCCTTAAAGGAGAATTTAGTTGATAGGGATAGTGTATTCTACTGCCCTGGATATCTTATGATAGGTAACCGTAAGTTTAAAGATTGGACTGCCCATGGAAGGATAGATTTCCTAGATGCTATAGCTGAGTCCTGTGATGTAACCTTTTATACATTAGGGTTGAAATTGGGAGCGGAAACCTTATCTAAATATGCTAGAATGTTGGGATTAGGGAAACCAACTGGTATAGACCTCCCTGGAGAAGTTGCAGGCCTTATCCCTGATCCTTCCTTGAGGAAAGAACCTTGGTATCTAGGGGATACAGCTAATATGGCTATAGGACAGGGATATGTTCAGGTGACCCCTATACAGATGGCGGTAATGGTAAGTGCTATAGCCAATGGGGGTAAGGTCTATAAACCTAGAATTGTCTCCGAGATAATAAATCAAGATGGTAGTAAAGTAGTCAAACCGGTAACTCTCATAAATGACCTTTCTAGATATAAAAAGGAGATTGATATAATAAAAGAAGGGATGGAGATGGTAGTAGAAAAGGGCACAGGAACTCCGGCAAGATTATCCGGTATAAGGGTAGCAGGAAAAACTGGCACGGCAGAGAACTTTCCAACTAGAGATAATCCAAAGGGGAAAGCTCATGCATGGTTTATCGCCTATGCCCCAGCCGAAAACCCAAAGATTGCTGTATCGGTATTGGTAGAACAGGGAGAGCATGGAAGTTCTACGGCGGCTCCTATAGCTGCTGAACTTATAGATTACTATCTTACTGGCAATAAGATTCAACGGGGTGGAGAATGGAAGGGAGATTGAAATGAGTATTACAATAAAGGGTGAAAGAAATTATTTGGTAGTAAGGATAGATAAACCAATAGAGAGTGAGGACCTGGATAACTTAAGAACCCAGCTGATAAAAAATAGATACTTTCTTTCTAAGGGCAAGCTTTTAATAAAGTATGCAGGAGAATCCATTCCTCTAGGACAGGTTCAGAGCTTGATCAATGTATTAGGAGAGTTAGAGGATGTAGAGATTCTTGGCGTCCTTACTGAGACTACTATACCTAGGGATGAGGGAAATGCCATAGTTATAAAGAGGACATTGCGTTCTGGCCAGAGTATAAATTATAATGGAGATGTAATAATTGTTGGAGATGTTAATCCAGGAGCAGAGGTTATAGCTGAGGGAGATATCATAGTAATAGGGGCATTGAGAGGTATAGCTCATGCTGGAGCTATGGGTGATAGGGATGCTATTGTATATGCCCTTGAATTTTCTCCTACTCAGGTTAGGATAGCAGATGTAATTGCTAGGGCTCCAGAGAAAGTAAAGGGTGATATTGTACCAGAGATAGCTAGAATAGAGGAAAATAATATTGTTATTGAAACTATAATTCACGGAGGGATAAGGTAATGGTAGGGAGAGTAATAGTGGTAACTTCAGGTAAAGGCGGGGTAGGGAAGACTACTGCTGTAGCTAATATAGGAACTGCCTTGGCATCTATGGATAAAAAGATAGCCTTAGTAGATGCAGATATAGGTTTAAGAAACTTGGATGTAGTTTTGGGATTAGAGAATCGTATAGTATATGACATAGTAGATGTAGTAGAAGGAAGGGCAAGGTTACGTCAGGCACTTATAAAGGATAAGAGGTTTCCAACATTGTCACTTTTGCCGGCAGCTCAGACGAGGGAGAAGGATGCAGTTTCTCCGGGTGATATGATAAAATTGTGTGAAGAACTGAAAGGTCAATTTGATTTTATTATTATAGATTCTCCTGCAGGAATAGAACAAGGGTTTAAAAATGCTGTTGCCCCTGCGGATATGGCTCTTATAGTAACTACCCCTGAGGTGTCTGCGGTAAGAGATGCAGATAGAGTAATTGGATTGTTAGAGTCTATGGAAAAATCAGAGGGTAAACTTATAATAAATAGGGTAAGAACAAGGTTAGTAGATAGAGGGGATATGTTAAGTATAGAGGATGTACTAGAGATTCTATCTATAGATTTGATAGGTGTAATCCCAGAAGATGAGAATATAATAGTTTCTACAAACAAGGGAGAACCTGTAGTAAATAATGGAAATGCCCCAGCAGGGAAGAGTTTCTTAGATATAGCAAAAAGGATCTTAGGAGAAGATATCCCCATAAGCCTTCATACAGAAAAGGAAAGCGTCTTTAGTAGGTTATTAAGATTTATAGGGAGGAAAGGGGAATAATGAGTGCTATAATAGATAGTATAAAGAAGCTTTTTAACCGTGAGCCATCAAGTAAAGAGGTAGCAAAGGAGAGGCTTAAGCTTGTTCTTATCCACGATAGAACAAGTATCTCTCCCGAGATTATGAATGAAATAAAAACCGAGATAATAGATGTCATCTCAAAACATCTGGAGATAGATATGAATGGGATAGATATATCATTAGAAGGGGAGGAAAATTCTATCGCTCTTATCGCTAGTATACCTATAAAGGGGTTGAAAAGATATAATAAGAAGAAATCTCACAATTGATTATCTGTCAATTATATTAATAGGAAGTGCTTTTGCCCTTTCTATTATAGGTGTCATCTCAATATACAGCGCCACATATTGGAAAGGTCCTGAGTTGTGGGATAAACAGTTTCTCTCACTACTCTTAAGTATCCCTCTTGTGATTGCATTGAGATTTATAGATTATAAATTTTGGCTAAGAATAGCTCCATATCTATATGTATTGTCTCTAATTCTTCTAATAGGTGTATTTATATTATCTCCTTCCATAAAAGGAGCTAAAAGGTGGATATACTTTGGGGATTTTAGCTTTCAGCCCTCAGAGGTCGGAAAACTTGCTTTGATATTAATGTTGGCTAGAGTTGTAGAGTATAGGAGGTCTTCCTGGAAGGAATTTTCTATATTTATTATCAATATAGTTCTTACTATTATACCTGCTGCACTTATATCGATACAACCTGACCTAGGAACGGCAGTGGTTTTTATATTTATATCTGTAATGGTAATATTCGTTTCTGGGACCTCTTTAAAATATCTGTTGGGATTATTAGGCTTAGGAATAGTAAGTATTCCTGCTATATGGAGTTTTCTACTCAGAGACTATCAGAGAGAACGTATACTTACCTTCTTAGACCCAACTAAAGACCCTCTTGGGGCTGGATATCATATAATACAGTCTAAACTGGCTATTGGTTCAGGAGAATTGTTTGGCTATGGATTTCTTAATGGTCCGCAGAATAGACTTAAATTTATTCCAGAACAACACACAGATTTTATCTTCTCTTTAATAGGAGAAGAATTTGGATTTGTGGGGGCATTAGTGGTTATATCATTGTTTATAATACTTTTTTGGGTTGGACTTTCAATAGCTGCCAGAAGCGAAACATTAGGGGGTGTTATTATCGGGGTAGGGATTGTTTCTATGCTTTGTATCCATATGTTTGTAAATATAGGTATGACCATAGGTCTCTTACCAGTCACGGGAATCCCACTCCCATTTATAAGCTATGGGAGAAGTGGATTAATTACTAATATGATTGCTATAGGTATTCTTTCCTCTCTTAGGAGGAGCAGTCCCTAGATGCCTTATCCATTTGATATCCTCTATAGAGTAAAGAGACCAGCCTTATATTCAGGGAATGAATATAATATAGTAAGAAAAGAAAGGGAAGGAAGGATTACAGTAGCCTTGGCATTCCCAGATACCTATGATATAGGAATGTCAAATTTAGGATTTTCTATTATCTATAATGTAATCAATCTTAGGGAGGATGCCTTGGCAGAGAGGGTCTTTGCCCCCTGGATAGATATGGAGGTATATCTAAGAGAGAAGAATTTACCCCTGCTAACTTTAGAAAGTGGAACCCCTGTTTTTGAATTCGATATATTAGGCTTTTCTATCTCCTATGAGTTGAGCTATTCTAATATCATTAATATGTTAAATCTTAGTGGGATTCCAATCCTTTCTTCTGAGAGAGAAAACCTTCCTTTAGTAATTGCTGGTGGAGGATGTACCACTCATCCTGGACCTCTTCTTCGTTTTATAGACTGTTTTGCCGTGGGAGAAGGGGAAGAATTGATAAATGAGATTATAGACACATTTAAAGAATGGAAGAATGATAGCAGAAAAAAGGAAGACCTCTTGGAGGCACTTTCCTTCATAGATGGAGTATACGTACCTCTTTTTCATAAAAAGGTAAGACGGAGGATAGTAAAAGACTTAGGTAAAGTTCCATATCCAACCAGACCTCTTGTACCAAATACTGAAATCATCCATGATAGGGCTGTAGTGGAGATTATGCGCGGTTGTACCAGAGGTTGTAGGTTCTGTGAGGCAGGTTTTATATATAGACCTGTAAGAGAAAGAGATCTGGAGGATGTAATCTCTCTATCAGAGAAGGTTCTTTCTTCTACAGGATATAGCGAGATAGGATTCCTTTCTCTAAGTGCCAGTGATTATAGTCAATTAGAGGGTCTAACTCAATATATAGAAGAGAAGCTAGTTCCCCTGCATATATCTGTTTCAATCCCTTCACTGAGGGTTGATACTTCTTCAAGAGCCTTTTTCCATGCAATAGGAGAGATAAAGAGAGGTCTTACGTTTGCTCCAGAAGCAGGTTCTCAGAGGTTGAGAGATATAATAAATAAGAATATAACCGAGGAAGATATATTAAATATTATAAGGGTTGCCTCTAAGGAAGGTTGGAGGTCTGTAAAATTGTACTTTATGATAGGACTTCCTACAGAAGAAGAGGCAGACATATTAGAGATAGTAAGACTTATAAATGAGATAAAGAAAATAGATAAAAGGTTAGAGATAAATGTAAGTATTTCTACCTTTATTCCTAAACCCCATACGCCTTTTCAATGGGCTAGGCAGATATCTCCTGAGGAAGTCAATGAAAGGATTAGTCTTATAACTAGAAACTTAAGTAGGAGCAGGATAAATATAAATTGGAACGATCCATTTGTAAGCGTGTTAGAAGGGATACTTACCAGGGGAAGAGAGGAATTAACAGATGTGATCTTAAATGCATGGAAGAATGGAGCTAGATTTGATGCTTGGACAGACCAATATAGGTGGAATTTATGGGAGAAGGCTCTTGGAGGGTGTGGCATAGATTGGAGAAGTTATCTTAGAGAAAGGAGATACGAAGAACCTCTTCCTTGGGACCTTGTGGATATAGGGGTAAAAAAGGAGTTCCTTTGGAAAGAGTATCAACTGGGGCTTTTGGGAATTAAGAGAGAAGATTGCAGGATAAAAGGGTGTTATGATTGTGGTGTTTGCACGTATTGAGTATAGAAAATATGGTCAATTAGCCTTTATATCACATTTAGATTTGATTCGAACATGGGAAAGGATAGTAAGGAGAGCAAGGCTTCCTATAGCCTTTACTGAAGGGTTTCATCCTAAACCTAGGTTCTCTTTTATTCCTCCACTTCCTGTGGGATTTGAGGGAGAAGAGGAACTCTTGGATGTAAAGATACTAGAGGCCTCACCTTATGTCAAGAAGGAGATAATAAATAGTGTTGTCCCAGAAGGGATATGGGTAAATAGTGTAGAGATAGTACCTAATTCAGACCTTAGTAAAACAATTATAGGTGGTATTTATAGTTTCAACTGGATTGGAAGGATAGACATAAGAGAGTTAGAAGAGAGATTAGAGATTATGGGTGTGAAGGAATGGGACTATTCCTCTAGGGATTCGGATAACCATACTGTAGAAAATCTCCTATCTATTCACATACCATTTTCCTCTCAGACTATTTCACCTAAGGGGATTGCACAATTAATAGAAGGGTTGGGGAAGATCGAGTGGATAAAACTATCTCGGACGTCTCTGTTAAAAAGGTAGCTCTGGGTAATACAGGGATTTATGTCTCAGATATTAGTATTGGGACATTGCCATTTGCCTCCTATAGAAAGAATAAGAAAGATTTTATCTCACTTGTTAGATATGCTTATAATATTGGGATAAATCTTTTTGATACAGCTGAGATATATGAAAACTATGATATCCTAGGGAAGGCATTGAGGGATTGTCCTGCGGCTTTTATTATTACCAAGTCTTATGCGGTTACCAGAGAGGATGTAGAAAGGAGTCTTTTAAAGGCTAGGAGGGAGTTGAAGAGAGATGTAGACATATTTTTGCTCCACGAACAAGAGTCTATTTTTACTCTTAGAGGCCATATGGAAGCTTTAGAGTATCTGTATAGATTGAAAGAGAAGGGTGATATAAAAGGGATAGGGATCTCTACTCATAAGGTGGCTGGAGTAAAGGGGGCGATGGATCTTAGGTTAGATATAGTGATGGGAATAATAAACCTTTCTGGATTAGGTATTTCTGATGGAACAAGAAATGATATGGAAAAAGTTTTAAAAAGCTCCTATGAAATGGGGATAGGAGTGATAGGGATGAAACTCCTCGGTGGTGGGCATCTTCTTCCTCAGATAGAAGATGCCATTAGTTATGCTAAGAATTTGAAATTTATCCATTCCTATCTCATTGGTGTAGAGGATATAAAAGACCTGGAGTTAGATATAAAGTTATTTAGGGGGCTTCCAATAGATAAACAAGAGATGAGTTCTATAGACCTAAAACCAAAGCATATAGAGATAGAGCCCTGGTGTACAGGATGTGGTTTGTGTGTGGATAGATGTAAACAGGGAGCTATCAAGATAATAGATGGAAAGGCATTTGTGATGGCGGAAAGATGTGTATTATGTAGTTATTGTGCTCAGGTTTGTCCTGATTTTTCTATAAGGCTTGTATGAGGTACTTAGGAATAGATTTTGGATTAAAAAGGGTGGGATTTTCTATAAGCGATGAGAATGCTAGGATTGCCTTTGGGCTTATTACTGTAGAGGATTATAAAATAAGGGATCTGATATCTTATATAAAAGGATTAGTAATTAAATATAATATAGAAAAGATTGTAGTTGGGTTCCCTAAGAATATGGATGGGTCTCCTGGAATCCTCTCTAAAGACCTGTATGAATTTGTAGAAAGAGTGAAATTAAATATAAAAGATATAGAGATAATCTTATGGGATGAAAGATTAACTACACTCCAAGGGGAAAGGATACAAAGAGAGATGGGGAAGAGAAAGAAGAAAGGCAGAGTTGATGAGATTGCAGCTACCCTAATTCTACAGAGCTACCTTGATTATAAAAATAGTGGGTTTCAGGGCTGTTGACAAGAGTATAATGTTTGTCTTATAATAGTATCGCGCCGAGGTGGCGGAATTGGCAGACGCGTACGTTTGAGGGGCGTATGGGCTTCCCGTGAGGGTTCGAGCCCCTCCCTCGGCACCATTGACAGATTTTAGATTTTTTGATAGAATTGATGTGAGAAAGCGGGGCCGTGGTGTAGCCGGTTTAGCACACCTGCCTGTCACGCAGGAGATCGCGAGTTCGAATCTCGTCGGTCCCGCCATTTTGGAGCCGAGATAGCTCAGTTGGTAGAGCAGTGGACTGAAAATCCACGTGTCCCCAGTTCAACTCTGGGTCTCGGCACCATTTAATTCTTTTAAGAGGTGAATATTGAGTCTAATAGGAGTTACAGGTGACATCCACGGAGATTTAGAGGCGTGGAATGCCATTTTTTGCTCTCAGGAGTTTGATAATATAGACTTATGGCTTATTGCAGGGGATATTTTATACCATGGGCCTAAGAATCCTCTCCCCAAAGGTTATTCACCTAAAGAGCTATCTGCAAAGATAAATAATTATCATAAACCTATGGTTATAGTGAAAGGGAATTGTGACAGCGATGTAGATCAGTCTTTAATAAATGTTCCGATCCTATCTCCTTATGGAGTAATATGGATAGATGGATTAAAAATTCTTCTTCATCATGGTGATAAGGACCTGAATAATTGGATATTTTCTTTAGAACTAGAACATAGATTTCATATCGTTATTTCAGGCCATACTCATATCCCTTCTATAAAGCAAGAAGGAGGGATTATTTTTTTGAATCCAGGAAGTCCAAGTATACCCCTTGGAGAAGAAAAGAAAAAGACAGTAGGTAGAATAGATACTGTTAAAAGGTCTATAGAGATTCTGGATCTGTATAGAAAAGAGATTATAAATTCTGTTTCTTTCTAGCCATATAAAATTAATCTTATGAGGTGAATTGACAGGTGGAAACTGTTATATTGTCAAAAAAGGAAAAGGCAAGAAGAAATTTCTCAAGAATTCCTGAAAAGCTTGAGATTCCTGATTTATTAGCCATTCAGAAGGAGTCATTTGATTGGTTTCTAAAGGAAGGCCTGATTGATGTCTTTAGGGAGGTTTCCCCAATATATGATTTTAATGAAAATTATTATATTGAATTTTTATCTTATTCTACTGGGGAACCTAAATATTCAGAGATAGAATGTAAGGAAAGAGGTATGACCTATAGTGTCCCTCTCAGGGCAAAGGTTAGATTAGTGAGCAAAATAACAGGGGAGATGAAAGAACAAGAGGTATATATGGGGGAATTACCCTGGATGACTGATAGGGGAACATTTATAATAAACGGGACAGAGAAGGTTATAGTGAATCAGCTTACAAGGTCTCCTGGGGTTTATTTTGAATCCCAGGTAGATATAAGTGGGAGGCTTCTTTTCCACTCAACCCTTATACCTACTCGAGGGGTATGGCTAGAGTGTGAAACCGATGCTAATGGGGTAATATCTTTTAGAATTGATAATGTGAAGAAGACGCCAATAACTATTCTCCTTAAGGCTGTTTGTTTTGAGACCGAGGCTGAGCTTTTAGAGAGATTTAAACCTTATGAGACTATTATAGCCAGAACCCTCGATGCTGAGGGAAGACATTATACTAGAGAGGAATCACTATTAGAGCTGCTTAGACGGTCTAATCAGGGTGCTCCACTTAATGTAGATAATGCTGTTCGACTTTTGAATAATTACTTCTTTGATAATAAGAGATATGACCTGGGTAAGGTTGGAAGATATAAGCTGAACAGGAAATTAAAAGAGAATATCCCTTTGGATATTCGAGTATTGACTACTGAAGATATTACCAATATAGCTATATATATGGCAATGTTAGTAGAGTTATCTGAAAGAGGAGAGAATACTAATGAGTATATGGATGACATAGACCATCTGGGTAATAGGAGGGTAAAACGTATAGGGGAGATGCTCCATAATCAATTTCGGATAGGATTTAGTAGGATGGAGAGGATGATAAAAGAGAGGATGAGTCTACAGTCTGATATGGAGAAAGCTACTCCTCAGATGTTGATAAATATAAGACCTCTTACTGCTGCTATAAAGGAATTTTTCAATTCTAGTCAGCTTTGTCAATTTATGGACCAGACAAATCCTTTAGCAGAATTGACAAATAAAAGAAGGGTAAGTGCTCTAGGTCCAGGTGGTCTGAGTAGAGAAAGAGCAGGATTTGAGGTAAGAGATGTACATCATACACACTATGGACGTTTGTGCCCAATAGAGACTCCTGAGGGACCTAATATAGGACTTATAAATAGTCTTGCTACCTATGCTAGAGTGAATGAATTAGGCTTTATAGAAACTCCATACTGGCGGGTAGAAAATGGAAGAGTTACTAATGAGATTGTATATCTAGCTGCTGATGAAGAAAAAGAGTATAGGATAGCCCAAGCTAATATTGCTCTCGATGAGGATGGATTTATTTTAGATGAAGAGGTTCCTTGTGCTTACGGTGGGACCTTTATTATGTCTCCAAGAGAGTCTGTCCAGTTTATGGATGTCTCTTCTAGCCAGATTGTTGGGGTCAGTACTGCTCTTATCCCCTTTTTAGAGCACGATGACGCTAGTAGGGCTCTTATGGGGGCAAATATGCAGCGGCAGGCAGTTCCTCTTATTGCCCCTCAGGCTCCTATCGTTGGTACAGGTTTAGAAAAGATAGTAACAAGATATTCCGGATTCCTCGTGACAGCAAAAAGAGCAGGGAGAGTAAAGAGTGTAAGTGCAGATAGGGTAGTAGTAGAAACAGATGATGGGGAAGAGGATGTTTATAGACTCTTAAAGTTTGTAAGGTCTAATCAGAGTACCTGCATAAATAATAGGGTGATAGTAAATAAAGGGGATAGGGTAGAGGTTGGAGATATCATTGCAGATGGTATGGCTATGGAACAGGGAGAACTTGCTTTGGGGAGAAATGTACTTGTAGCTCTTATGCCATGGGAAGGTTACAACTATGAAGATGCAGTACTTATAAGCGAAAGGTTGGTAGCGGATGACGTGTATACATCTATTCACATAGAAGAATATGAAATAGAGGCAAGAGATACCAAGGTCGGTCCTGAAGAGATTACAAGAGAGGTCCCTAATGTAGGTGAAGAATCTTTAAAAAATCTAGATGAGAATGGAATTGTAAAGATTGGCAGTGAGGTACAGGCAGGTGATATATTAGTAGGGAAAGTTTCTCCTAAAGGAGAGACAGAGCTTACCCCTGAAGAGAAACTCCTAAGGGCAATACTTGGAGAAAAATCTAGAGAAGTGAGAGATACTTCTTTACGACTTCCTCCAGGAGAAAGGGGTGTAGTTGTAAAGACTCAGATATTCTCTAGAGAGAATGGGGATGAGCTTCCTCCTGGAGTTCTAAAGGCAGTAAAGGTGTATGTTGCCCAGAAGAGAAAGATATCTATAGGTGATAAGTTGTCTGGAAGACATGGGAATAAAGGGGTTATAGCTAATATCCTTCCTATAGAAGATATGCCCTTTCTTCCTGATGGAACACCGGTAGATGTTGTATTGAATCCTTTGGGGGTACCATCTAGGATGAACCTTGGGCAGATTTTCGAGGCTCATCTCGGTCTTATAGCTCACGAAAATGGCTTTATTGCTGAGACCCCTATCTTTAATGGGGCTACAGAGATGGAGATCTTTGACCTTTTGAGTGAGCTAGCTAAGGAATTTCCTGGACTTGACGATAAAGGCAAGTGTATTCTCTATGATGGAAGAACGGGAGAGCCATTTGAAAGTCCTGTAACAGTAGGGTATATGTATATAATGAAGCTTATCCATTTAGTAGATGATAAGATTCATGCCCGTTCTACTGGTCCATATTCATTGGTTACTCAGCAACCTCTAGGTGGAAAGGCACAATTTGGAGGCCAGAGGTTTGGAGAGATGGAGGTATGGGCTCTAGAAGCCTATGGAGCAAGTCATACACTCCAGGAAATGCTTACTATAAAGGCTGATGATATAGACGGAAGAAACGAGGCATATGAAGCTATTATAAAGGGGAAAAAGATTCAAACCCCTGGGATTCCAGAGTCCTTTAAGGTCTTGATAAGAGAGCTCAGAGGATTGGGGCTGGATGTGATTATCTATGATAAATCTGGACAGGAAATACCTATTGACGAGACGGATGAAAAGGGTCCCTACGAGATTTGGAATGAGTTTAATATAAATCTGGAAGGGATGGAAAGAGATGGAGATGAGTAAAAGAGAAACAACAAAGTTTGATATGGGGTCTTTTACTAAGATTCAGATAAAGCTTGCCTCTCCAGAGAAGATAAGAGCATGGGGAACTAGAAAGGTTGGAGGGCAAGTAATATATGGAGAGGTGAAGAAACCAGAAACTATAAACTATAGGACATTCAAACCAGAGATGGATGGCCTCTTCTCTGAAAGGATTTTTGGACCTACCAAGGATTGGGAATGTTATTGTGGAAAGTATAGGAAATTTCGGTATAAGGGCATAGTATGTGATAGATGCGGCGTGGAGGTTACCTCTTCTAAAGTAAGAAGAGAGAGAATGGGGTATATTGAGCTTGCAGCTCCTGTTGCCCACATCTGGTTTGTAAAGAGTGTACCCTCCAGGATAGGATTAGTATTAGATATGAGTATGAAGAACCTGGAGAGGGTGTTATATTTTGCTGCCTACGTTGTCCTTGATTCAGGGGATACACCCTTACAGAAAGGGCAAGTAATAAGTGATGTAGAGTATGAAGATTATCTCCGAAAGTATGGAAATAAATTTAGAGTTGGTATGGGAGCGGAGGCTATTAAAGAACTTCTGGCAGAGATAAATCTGGAGGAACTCTCTAAAAAACTTAGAGAGGAGTTAAAAGAGACGAATGGGCAGAAAAGGATAAAGATTCTGAAACGGTTGGATGTAATAGAGGGATTACTGAAGTCAGGTAATAGACCGGAATGGATGATCTTAGACGTTCTACCTGTTATTCCGCCAGAATTAAGGCCAATGGTTCCTCTTGATGGAGGGAGATTTGCAGTAAGTGACCTAAATGACCTATATAGGAGGGTTATAAATCGTAATAATAGATTGAAGAAACTTATAGAGCTCGAGGCTCCTGAGATAATTATCCGTAATGAAAAGAGGATGCTCCAAGAGGCAGTAGATGCACTTATAGATAATGGAAGAAAGGGTTCAGTTGTTACAGGTTCTAACAAGAGGCCTTTAAAATCTCTGAGTGACCTGTTAAAAGGAAAACAGGGAAGATTCAGACAGAATCTTCTAGGAAAGAGGGTGGACTATTCTGGACGTTCTGTAATAGTAGTGAACCCCGAATTAAAGTTGAATCAGTGTGGTCTACCTAAAGAGATGGCTTTAGAGCTATTTAAGCCCTTTGTAATGAGGAGATTGGTTGAGAGAAAGCTTGCCCATAATATAAAGAATGCTAAACGTATGGTAGAACGTATGCGCCCTGAGGTTTGGGATATATTGGAAGAGGTGATAAGGGATTATCCAGTGTTGCTTAATCGTGCGCCTACACTCCATAGGCTTAGTATCCAGGCATTTCATCCGGTATTAGCAAAAGGAAGAGCTATTGAGATACATCCAATGGTTTGTCCTCCTTACAATGCAGATTTTGATGGTGACCAAATGGCTGTTCATGTGCCACTTTCTCTTCCGGCTAGAGCAGAGGCTGAAATAATAATGGCTTCTCCTTATAATATTCTTTCTCCTGCTCATGGAAAGCCACTCGTAGCTCCTACTCAGGATATGGTAATGGGTGTTTTTTATCTTACTATTGAGAATCCAGATGCTAAAGGTGCAGGAAAGTTTTTTGCTTCTTATGAAGAAGCCCTTATGTGTTATGAGAATAAAGAACTAGATATTCATGCACCAATCACCGTAAGATATAAGGGGAAATTATTAAAAACTACATTGGGTAGACTTATATTTAATAGAATCCTCCCTGATGATTGGGATTATATAAATGAACCTCAAGATAAAAAGGCGTTAGGAGAACTTATAGAAACCTGTTTTAAGAGGAAGGGATATACGGATACAATAATCCTCCTTGATAATATAAAAGAACTCGGTTTTAAGTGGGCTACCAGAGCAGGCATTACTATTTCTGTAAAAGATGTAGAGATTCCTGAAGATAAAGACGAACTTATAGAAAGAGCAGAGAAGGAGATTTCGGAGATAGAAAAGGATTATTCACTAGGATTAATGACAGAATCTGAGAAGTATCAGGCGATAGTAGACCTATGGAATAAAGTAACAGATACTATTACAGATGAGATAAAGTCAAATATGACTCCTTTCAATCATCTCTATATGATGACAATCTCTGGGGCAAGAGGAAATCTTCAACAGATAAGGCAGTTAGCTGGTATGAGGGGACTTATGGCAGATCCATCAGGACGTATCATCGAATTCCCTATAACCCATAACTTTAGAGAAGGGTTAAGTGTAATAGAATATTTTATCTCTACACATGGGGCAAGAAAAGGTTCTACTGATACTGCTTTGAGAACTGCTGACTCCGGATATCTCACCAGACGTCTTATAGATGTATCTCAAGAGGTAATTGTGGGAGAAGAAGATTGTGGAGATACAGAAGGGATATATATTTATCCCTTAAAAGAAGGCGGAGAAATAATAGAGCCTTTGTCTAAGAGATTGTCTTATAGAATAGTGGCAGAGGATGTTATTGATCCCAGGACTAAGGAGATAATTGTAAGAGCTAATGAGATAATTGACGATGCAAAAGCTAAAGAGATAGAGGATGCAGGAATTGAAAGAGTAAGGGTCTTTTCAGTACTTAGTTGTAAGTCTAGAAAGGGTGTTTGTGCTAAGTGCTATGGAGTAAACCTTGCTACAAATAGGTTAGTAGATGTTGGTGAGGCGGTGGGTGTAATTGCTGCTCAATCTATAGGAGAACCTGGAACTCAGCTTACATTGAGGACATTCCATACGGGTGGGGTAGCAGTAGAGGACATTACCCAGGGTCTACCTAGAGTAGAAGAACTTTTCGAGGCAAGAAAGCCTAAGGGCCAAGCTATTATAAGTGAGGTTTCTGGTATAGTAAAGATCGAAGAGTCAAAAGGGACCAATTATATATATATTGTTGGGGATGATGGAGTGGAAAAGGCTAAATATCAGGTTCCATTTAACTCTAGGATAAGGGTAAAAGAAGGGGAAAGGGTAACCCCTGGAATACCTCTTACTGAAGGGCCTTTGAATCCTCATGATATCCTTAGAATAAAAGGGGTTGAAGAGGTGGAGAGATATCTGGTGGATGAGGTCAAGAAGGTGTACATCTCACAGGGGGTAGAACTCCATGATAAGCATATAGAGCTTATTGTGAAGAGAATGTTACAGAAAGTAAGGGTAGATGATCCAGGAGATACTGAGTTAATTATAGGAACCCTTATGGATATCTCCGAATTTGAGAGATTACAAGAGGAATGCAATGAAAAGAACCTGGAGCCACCTAAGGGGAAGAGGACCCTTCTTGGGATTACAAGGGCTTCTTTAGCTACTGATAGTTTCCTAGCTGCTGCATCTTTCCAGGAGACTACTAGGGTTCTTACTGAAGCAGCAATTAAAGGAAAGGTAGATACCCTCTCAGGGCTTAAGGAGAATGTCATTATAGGGAGTCTTATTCCGGCTGGTACAGGATTTCCTGACTATAGAAGTATAGAATTAGAAAAAGAAGAGGTAGAAGAGCCTCAATTTACAGAAGTTTAAAATCTGGAGGTAGTAATTATGGCTTTGATAAATGAGAAGGATAGAAATTATCTTATAGATGTATTTACTAAGGAATTAAGGAATGAGGTAAGGCTGATATTTTTTACCCAGAAGTCAGGTTTATTTGTTCCTGGGGTTGAATGTGAATACTGCAAGGAGACTGGAGACCTAGTAAAAGAGTTGGGAGAACTATCTGATAAGATAAAGATAGAGGTTTATGATTTTCTTTCTGATGAAGATATAGCTAAGCAGTATAATATAAAAAGAATCCCTGCTATAGCATTGCTGGGAGAAAAGGACTATGGTATTAGGTTTTATGGGATTCCATCTGGCTATGAATTTGGCTCTTTGATTGAGGATATAATAGATGTAAGCAAGAGAGAAACTGGACTTTCTAAAGCTACCAAGGAAAGACTCTCTAGGATAGATAAAGAGGTAAATATTCAGGTGTTTGTTACTCCTACCTGTCCATACTGTCCCAGGATGGTCCATATGGCGCATCAGTTTGCCATTGAAAACGATTATATTACTGCTGATATGGTAGAGGTTATTGAATTTCCTCAATTAGCTAATTATTACGAGGTCTCTGGTGTACCAAAGACAGTGATAAATGACAAGGAAGAGATAGTAGGGGCAGTACCCGAGGCTAGTTTTCTAGAAAGTATAGAGAATGCAATAAATAGTTAGCATAGTATAAATGGCTCTCGGATAACTAAATAGGACAGGCAAAACCTGTCCTATTTTTTATGTGTTAGATTATCTAGTACTTTATTTCTGATTTCTACTAAGGTTTGCCAATCATTTTCTCCGATAGGACGGTCAAAACTTCTGAGCTGACTCAGTTTAAATCCATGTTTTTGAGCCAGTTTTCTAAAATAAAGTATATTCTCTATAGATAAGTCCGTTCCAAGGCTTATATCTGTGTATTTATGTTCTAATGCAAGCATCATTGTTTCAGCCATACAGGCATAAACTAGTCCTCTCTCTAATCCGAAGTTCCATCCTAAAGATGGCCTCCCTGGTACTTCTATAATCCCGCCATCAATTACCAGGATATCTGGTCTTAATTCTCTTATCCGTTGGCTTACATTAGGGGGCCTTGATATATCACAGATGACGGCTCCAGGACTAACCAGATTGGGATTAATAATCTCTATAGGACTATTAGTGGCAGTGACTATTATCTGGGATTCAGAGATAGCCTCATCTAGATCAGTAGTGATATGCAGTAATCCTGTGCTTTCTATGTCTTGAACACTAGTGACGTATTCTCCTATACTACCTTGTGGCGGAACCCATCCCATCTCTACCTGAGACCTAAGATGTCTATATATATCTAACCCTACATTAGTTAGTCGTCTCAAGCTAGATTTAGGATGTTTTGGGTTACCCACTAAGATTATTTTATGGGCTTCTTCTCCAATTAGAATAGCAAGCGCCCTTCCAATGGAACCGGTTGCTCCTATCACTGCTACGGTGCTTTGATTTAAGCTGATATTGAGCCTCTCCGTGGCTAATTTTATTGCTTCGATACTAGAGGCTACAGTATAACTATTACCAGTAGTAAGGGGAAGGACCTTCCCTTTAAGGAGGACTCCTCCTCTAGATACCACTGATGTATAAGCTCCAAGACCTACTATACGGGCTCCATCTTTAGCCGCTAATTTAAGAGCCTCTTCGAGCTCATCTAAGATCTTTTCTTGTGGAAACTCTATCATCTGTTTGGCTGTATAGGGTAATGTAATAAATTCACCGTATGCAATGTCTCCAGATATCGACCTTATCCTTGTGTGTCCTATAACAAATGGTTTTATGACCTTACTACCAATCTCGGATAATCTTTGAAGTTCTTCTCTATTTAACGTAGAGAGGGTAGGGTCAAATTCCTGATAATTAACAAGGTCAAGAGGATGGACTAGAAAAGCAAACCTTCCCTCTTGAGACTCTGGAGACGGCTTATAAGTATCCCATGGTTCTCTTTCCTCTATAGGTTTAGATGATAAATCTTTTCCCTCTACATTCAAAATAGGTGAGAGGATCCTCACTGTATTACCATCGTCAAGGATATCTATTACTCTACCAAATGCCTCTAAAACTCTTTCACACTCTTCCCAAGAGGTTATAAATGATGGTTCTAAACGAATCACTTTATTATTATTTAATGTTGGAGCTAATCTTATCTTCTCCCCATTAAGTAGATAGCTTATTATCAAAGGAACTAAATTTTCTTGTTCAGATAAGACACTTAATAGACATTGTGGAAAATTAGACCTATCCATTTCAATCTCTATTCCTATGAAGTATCCTTCGCCTCTTACGTCCTTTATAACCTTAGGAAATGTTTCCTTTAGAATAGATAATCTTTGAATGAGTCTATCTCCATTCTCTCTTATCTTTCTAATTATAGACATATCGTCTGTAGTCAATATCTTCAGGACAGTAATCCCTATCATACTTGCTATATTGTTGCCTGCAAAAGTAGAAGAGTAATTCCTGATAAATTCCTCGGTATAAACCTCTTCTCTTAGTAGGCATGCACTTATAGGATATATTCCTCCCCCTAAAACCTTTCCGATAATGAGTAGGTCAGGTGTAATACCATCCTTTTCACAGGCGAATAGCCTTCCTGTGCGTCCAAGTCCAGTTTGAACCTCATCAATAATGAATAAAGTGCCATATCTATGACATAACTCCATAGCCTGATTGAGGTACCCTTCAGGAGGGAGGATAATTCCTCCTTCTCCTTGGATAGGCTCTACTATGAATCCTGCATAGAGATATGGATTTTCTGATAGTTTTCTCTCTAATGACAGGATATCTCCATAGGGAACAGTATCAAAGTTATCCATAGATAACCCATGAAAACATCCTTTGGCAGCCAAGATTCCTCTCCTTTTAGTAGCTATCTGAGCCATCTTGACCGCTATACTTACAGCCTCACTGCCTGTAGTGGCAAAGCTTACATATCTAAGACCTTTAGGAGCAATCTCTATTATCCTTTCTGCTAATTCTCCTGAAGCCTCCATTATTGAGGCTTGAGCTAAGCTGGGAAGTTTTTCATCTTTAATATTCTCTAGAACATTCCAGATTTCTTTTGGGTTAAAACCAAAAGGTAATGCTCCAAAGGAAGATATAAAGTCCAAGTAACAATCCCCATTCCTATCGTAGAGGTAATTTCCATCACCTCTAATAAAAACCTTATCCATATTTAGTTTTTTTAAAAGTTCTCCTAAATATGGATTGACATATCTGGTGAAACTATCCAATATTCGCCTCCTCGTATTTGCCTATGATTTCTTCCTTAGCAGGAAGAGAAAAAATGGGGCTCCAATGAGGGAGGTAACTATACCTACAGGTATCTCACTTGGAGAGAGTGCAATCCTTGCTACTAGGTCTGAAAGTAATAGAAGTATTGCCCCACCCAATAGACTTGCCGGAAAGAGTATCCTATTGTCCGGTCCTATTATTCTTCTCAGTATGTGGGGAGTTATAAGTCCTACAAAACCTATCACTCCACTTACTGAAACTGCACTTGCGGTTAGGAGGGAGGAGATAATTATTAAGATTCTTCTTACCTGACTGGTATTAACTCCCAAATTTTGAGCCTGTTCATCACCAAGGAGCATAATATTTGCCTCTCTTGTATACATAGATAAGATTATAGTACAGATTATAAAATAAGGTAACATAATTCTTATATGTTGCCACCCTCTTCCAGAAAATCCTCCCATAAGCCAGTATATAGAGCCGTGAAGAGTAGTATCACTTAATAAGAGAAGTAATGACATTAAACCAGAAAGGAATGCATTAACTGCAAGGCCGGCTAGGAGTAGATTCAGTATAGAATTATGATGACCTCTATATGAGATAGAATATACTAATCCTACTGTAGCTATCCCTCCTATAAAGGCAAATATAGGTATAGAACTTAATCCTAAAAACTGGACTTCTAACCTAAACACAATAGCACTCACTGCTCCTAATGCGGCTCCTGAGGAAACTCCTATTATATAGGCATCAGCCATAGGGTTCATAAATAAAGACTGAAAAATCGTTCCTACTCCCCCTAAAGAGGCTCCTACCAGTAAAGCTAAGATTACCCTTGGTAACCTTACTTCTACTATTATTGAATTGTAAACCCCAGGATGTCCTAATATCCTCTCCCAGATAGTCCCTATTATCTCTTTGAATGGAAAATAAACCGTACCTATAGAAATACTTAGCAGGAAGGAGAAGATAAGAATAATAAAGAGAGATATAAATATTAATGCCTTCTTGTTGAGTTTCATATCCTAATCGATTAGAGTAACGGGGTTAGAAACTCCTTAGCTTTTACGATGTCTTTAATTTGCTGTTCACCAGAGATCTCCCTTTCTATAGTTAATGCCCCATTGTATCCATAATCTTTCAGCTTGGATATAAAGAGAGGATAGTTTACCCTTCCTTCTCCTAGTGGCTTTTCTATCCCCAGATTTCTTCCTCCAGTAGGATATTCTCCATCCTTAGCATGGACACCCCTTACAAATCTTCCAATTATGTCTAAGGCATCTACTGGATTAGCCTTTCCATACATTAAAAGATTAGCAGGGTCTAGATTCACCCCTATATTCTCCATCCCTATATCTTCTATAGCTCTAAGAAGCGTAACAGGAGTCTCTTGTCCTGTTTCAAAGCAGAAATACTGTTTATTTAACCTGCAATATCTTACTATCTCCCTCAGTGCTACAATCAGCCCTGGATAATTAGGGTCATTGGGATTTTCTGGAATAAAACCTATATGAGTTATTACATTATCCACATTGAGAAATCTGGCAAAATCTGAACCTTTCTTTAATGCTTCCAGCCTTACATATCGATATTCAGGTGGAACAAGCCCTAATGTCAATGGCCCTTCTATAAGATTCCATACCCTTGGCCCAGGCCATCCTACCCAGATACCAGTAATCTCTATATTATACTCTCTACTAGCCTTCCTTAATCTTTCTGCATTTTCTCTGGTGAGAAGCTCTGATTCCCAAGAGGCTATCTGACAGGTAGGTAGGTCTAAATCCTTTACCTTCTTAATAGATGCTTCTACTTCTTCTGTAAGAGGGACAATTATCCCCAGTTTTAACATAGATGAGTTCCTCCTTTTAAGTATTAGATTCTAATCTACCACGTTTTATCTTTTTCCCTGTAATGATATAGTAGATTCTCTCTCCTATATTTGTTGCATGGTCTCCTGCCCTTTCTAGAAAACGTGCTACCTGGGTGAGATATATAGCATTAGTAATCAGTCTAGGTGTCTCTAGTATATAACTTAAGAGTTCTCTAAAGACCTGGTCATATAAGGCATCTATCTTGAGGTCCATCTCCCATATCTGATTTAAATAGGAAGTATCTGAACTCTTGAGAGAATCTTCGCAGCTAGAAATCATATCTACTACATTTTCTGCCATAGCTGGAATATCTATAAGTGGCTTAAGAAGAGGCTTATTAGCAAGTATCTTGGCTGATTCAGCTACATGGGTAGCATAATCACCTATACGTTCAACATCTGTAATTATCTTCCATATTCCACTCACTATCCTAATATCTTCATCTTTATCAATATTACGGAGGAGTTTTATACAAAGGTCCTCTATATTTAATTCCATTGAGTCTACCATCTTATCATTATCTATGACTCTCTGAGCAAGTCCTTCATCCCTATTAGAAAGCGCCTCTATTCCATCGCTTATATTCTTCTTTACTAGAGACATCATATCTAGGGTTAAACCTTTAACGGTATCAATCTGACTCTTTTCTTCCATAGGCATTTCTACCTCCTAGAGTTTCTACTTTTAGTAGTATATCAGAAGAAAAGATTATAGGCAAGCAATTATTTGAATTACCTCTTATGAAGATGATATAATCTTTTTGATGATTCTAGTTGCTAATTTTAAGAGAGGCTAATATGAAGGTAAGTGTAATAATTCCGACCAGAAATAGGGCTAAGGTCGTAAGAGAGTGCTTAAATTATATATTGAATCAGAGTTATTCTCCATATGAAGTGATAGTAGTGGATGATGGAAGTGAAGATGACACTATAGATGTATTGAGAGGTTTTTCAGAATTTGCTAATTTTAGGTATATCTCTATCCCAGAGAGAAAAGGTCCTGCTTTTTGTAGAAATCTTGGAGTAAAAGAGAGCGATGGGGAGATTATTCTTTTTATTGATAGTGACATATTTACTTTTTCTAATTTTATAGAAGCCCATATAAATACTCATAAGGCTTATCGAGAAGAGGTGTTAGTAGTAGGTCCAGTAATAAGTATTTCTAATATAGGAAGAGAATTTCCTAAAAAGGGCTCTATCCTTGATTTTTCTAACGCTTATTTCGCCTCTGGGAATGCATCGTTACCTAAGGACCTTTTTTGGCAGGTAGGTGGTTTTGATGAGGTCTTTAATGTCTATGGTTGGGAAGATATAGAGTTCGGATTTAAGCTAAAGAGATTAGGTATAAAGTCGGTGAAGAATCCTAGTGCCGTGGGATATCACTATCAACCTTTGCCAGCGCGAGAAGAATTAGAGATGCTTAAAGAAAAGGAAAGGGAGAGGGCTAAGACAGCTGTGTACCTTTATAAAAAGTATCCCTCATTAGAGGTAAAACTTATGATACAACTCACTATATTTCATAAGATGTTAAATAAGATTATTACTGGGTTTGGTTATATAAATGAAAAAAAAGTTATAGAGGTTCTAGAATCTAATAAGAGTTATAATCTTAAACGGTTTGTTCTTACAGGGTTTCTCACCAATGTATATCTGGATGCATTAGAAAAGTATTCTGACTTAGCAGAGGACACCTTGACATAGTTTAGTTTCCTGTTATAATTAATAATTGAAGGTGCCGGAATGGCGGAATAGGTAGACGCTGCGGACTTAAAATCCGCTGAGCTTTACAGCTCATGCCGGTTCGACCCCGGCTTCCGGCACCAGTCTATTTTAATAACTTGAGACGTGGGTTAGGTGTTATACCAGGAATTCTTCCCCTCTTAGCAATAGGTTTTCCTTCTATCATTTTTAGGTCTAAAGTCATTTCTATAGGTGGAGCACTTGCTATATAGCTACCAACTCCAAATATATCTGCTCCAGCTTCCGAAAGAAGTCTTATTCTAGATGGGTTTAATCCCCCGGATACAAATATTTTTACATCTCCAAATCCTTCCTGAACAAGTCTTGTTTTTACTTCATAAACTAGGTCTGGAGTTACCCCACCTCTTTCCCCTGGGGTATCTAGTCTCACTCCATAGAGTGATGTCCCAAATTCTCTTGCTACCCTTATGGCTTCTTCTGCTTCATCTTTAAATGTATCTATAAGTACTACCAAAGGAACCTCTGGCAATACTTTATGAAAGGCTTTAGCTGCCTCTACTGTATCTCCTACTATTAATATAAGTGCATGGGGCATTGTTCCAGACGGTACTATACCCACAAGCTCTGCTCCTAAGATAGAACTCACTCCATCAACTCCTCCAATTATGGCAGCTCTGTCCATAACTGAAGCTATAGCTGGATGAATATGTCGAGAACCGAAAGAAAATACCATCTTCCCGTTGCTTGCTTCTTTGCATTCTTTAGCTGCAGTTACCCAACCACTAGAGGAGGAAAGGATACCAAGGATGGCGGTTTCAAATATTCCAAATTCGCCATATGGACCTTCAATCCTCATTACTACCTCTTTTTCATCAAACACCTCTCCTTCCTCAAGACTATATATCTGTATATTTTTATCTTTTAAGAGGTTTAGAACCTCACCTACTCCCCCTAAATATGCCCTTTTTCTGGCAAATATCTCTCCTACAACGTAAGTGTTTAGTAGGCCTATAGATTTTAATACCCTATATGTCCTTTCAAAATAAACATCTGCTGTCTTTCCATTAAGTATTTCTTCCTCTGAAGCAGAGAAGAGTCTTCTTTCTCTCATATTATTTCTTCATACCCTCCAATATTGCGTTCAATCCTTCTTTTACCCCGTTCCTTATCGCCTTACTAGATATCGTTGCCCCTGTTATAAGATTTATATTATCTAGTTCTTTTTGGTCCTTTCCGATGTATTGAGATAGGTATGATTCCTTAGTAGCTCTTTCACCTAATCCAGGGGTCTCATTTTGAGAAATTATTCTTACCCCGGTAATCCTTCCATCAGAATCAGCTCCTACAACCATATCTATAGCTCCACCATACCCCTTTACGCTTAATGTAACTACACCACCTATCACCTTACCATTATCGATCCCAAGACTTACCTCTTTATCTCCTACCTTTATATCTTTAAACTCAGTAGCCTGGTTCAAGAGTTCCTTCTTTATTGTAAGCTTAGCATTTATCTGCTGTTGAACTATAATAGGATCGGTAAGTTGATAGAAGTAACCTAGTGAACCTGCTGCTACTAGACATATGAAGGCTAACAATACAGCTGTTTTGATATGTTCTTTCATTTTTCCTCCTTTACCAGCCGTAATATGGCTTATATCGTCTCTTGTATCGTCTTCCTATAATGATTCCAGTAACAAAGCCACCTATATGTGCCCACCATGCTATCCCCTCAGTCATATAGGTATTTACTGCTAGAGTTGCTATTCCATTTAGAGCTTGAGATATAAACCAGAATCCCAGAAAGAGAAATGCAGGTATAGCAGCTATCTGTAAGAAGAAGCCAAATGGGAGTAGGGTCATCACCCTGGCTTCAGGAAAGATAACAAAATATGCCCCTAATACCCCTGAGATTGCTCCACTTGCCCCAATAGTAGGAATACTAGAAGACATATTGGTTAGAATATGGGCAACGCTAGAAGTAAATCCACATAAGAGATAGAATATTAGATAATTAAAGTGCCCCATCCTGTCTTCTACGTTATCTCCAAATATCCATAGATACAACATATTGCTTAATATATGATACCATCCACCATGGAGGAATATACTGGAGAAGAAAGGCGTTATCAGTGAGGATATATGAGAGGGATTAAAGCCGATAACCCCTTTTACTATCCTGGTCGGAACTATCCCATATTGGAATATAAGTCTTTGTACCCCGTCTCCTAAAGAGAGTTCATAGAAAAAGACAATAAAGTTTATTATTATTAAAAGGATATTTACTATAGGGAATCTTCTGGAAGGAATATTATCCTTCAGTGGTATCATCAGGAATTTCTCCTTCTATCTCTTTTAGTAATCTTAGAGCCTCCTCCTTTGAATCTGGATGGACCCATATGTCTATAGGTCCTCCCAAACCCATATATGCCCTATCCCAATAGGGCATACGGGAGTCTGTTAAAAGTACTTTTATACCATTACTTTCCAGGTAGCTTTTTATTATATCTGCTTTCAGTTCAGAAGAGACCCCACATAGATATGCAAATTCTTCCTCTTCACTCATTGACTAGCTCCTTTATTCTATTTACTGCTAATTCTATTAGTCTGTTCAGTGGGGGAGATGATTCTTCTATTAATATAAGATTTGGATGAGATAAAGGTATTAATACCTTTACAGCCTTACTTCTTGTTACGGCTAATGCAACTTTAGGTGTAATCTCTCCCATAAGACTATTAGGAATTACTATCCCCCACGGGCCAACGATTATGTCTGCTTCTTCAGCACCTACTATTATTGCATTTTCTCCGGTGGCTCCTCTTGAAGCTCCAGCTTTTAACATATTCCCGGTGGCAAAAGAATTTGTCCCGATAGCTACAAGACTTATATCCTCAAGAACCTTAAGTCTTGCTATCAGTTCAGCTCCTAATCCGCCACCTAGACCATCTATTACAAGAATCTGTTTCATATCTATAAGGTTACAGATGTAGATATCTGTAAGGTTAATCCTTTATAATAACTCATATCTATGCTTACGGATGGTAACAGATTGATTTTAAGCCCGAACCCTACATCTTGAGATTTTAAGAAGGTAACGAGCTTCATATCATCAGTGATATTAAATTCCAAACCGCCAAAGATGCCATCGTATATGCCACTTCCCAATCCTATATGTCCCTTAATATTTCCAACCCCTTTAGAAATTACCAGGTATAGAGAATTTGTCCCCAAGATATTGGATAAATCAAATACACCACCAATAGCTATTCCTGGAAGGAGTGTCTTTTCGCTTATAAGAGCTATCTTACCATGGAATATTAAGCCCGAACTTTCTATGCCATTCCATTCTATAGTAGTATCTGTTATCCCTACCTCCAATCCATCTCCGAGTCCTAAGACAAAGGGAACTCTAATTATACTACTAGTTCCATCAGAAGTGATGGCGATATTGGGTGCTGTTCCTATCCCAAACCCCAACACATCAGCGGTTGGAATCTCCATTACCCCCGTTGGTCCCCAATTAGATATTGAGGTTGCATTAGCTATCCCACAAGATACTAAGAGTAATATTAATATAGAACTTAAAATAATCCTAATCCTCATACGTATACCTCCGATTTCTTTGCCTTTAACCAAAGGGCATATTCTATTCTTAATTTTTGGACCTCACATCCTATCCTGTAAGGGGAATAGATATCTCTATTTATTATGTAATTATTAGCATGACAACCTCCTCCACAGAGATACCTTGCCCAACAATCCTCACACACAGGCTTTTTACTTATCGTATTTACAGACCTAAATTCCTTCTTGAGACTTGCATCTAGGGTTAACTCTTTTAGATTACCAAGTTTAAAAGAATCGTATCCAATAAATTGATGACAGGGATATATATCACCATTTGGAGTAACTGCTAGATATTCTACCCCTGCCCCACATCCACGTGCTAATCTGGGTAGACATGCCCCTTCATTTAAGGGTAACTCGAAATGAAAGAATTTCGTATCGCTCTTCATACATTCTTCTGCAATACTTTCATACTCCTTTCTCAGTATTGGGAGATGTTCATCCTTAATGGAAAGTGCAGGGTCTTTTGTAACTACTGGCTCTAGGGATATATACTTGAATCCAAGAGAGGCTAACTCCTTAAAACTCTCGGAAAAATTCAATGTCTCTTGGGTATAGGTTCCTCTTATATAGTATCCTCCATCTGCTCTTCTTTGAGCTAATCTTTGAGCATTAGGGAGTATATAGTCGAACGTTCCTCTTCCACTAATGGTATGCCTTAGCCGGTCATGAACCTTTTTCCCTCCGTCTAGACTTAACACTATACTTATATCTAAGTCATCAAGGATATTCAAGGTTTCCTCGTCTAATAAAAGTCCATTAGTGGTAAGATTAATCCTTAGATTCTTATTATGTTTTATAGCCTTCTCTCTTGCATATATTGCTGACCTTTTTACCGTTTCTAGATTTAAAAGAGGTTCCCCTCCAAAGAAATCTATCTCTATGTTTCTTACATCCTTGGAGGATTCGATTAGAAAATCTATAGCTTTATATGCTATCTCTGAGCTCATTAATGAGCTATTAGTAGAAGAGAAGTTGTGGCTGGCAAAACAGTAATCACAGGACATATTACAAATATGAGAAACATTAAGGCAAATGGATTTGACAACTAGTTCTCCTGTATCTTGTGGATAAAAGTCAGGAATAGCTCTTAATACCTCATTTAATTCCTCAAGTATATCAATAGACCATTCTCCGGGTTCTCTTCCATTAAGGATATCATCTATAACCTCATAACTCTCCCTATCGAGCTGATAGAGTGAACCAAGAGAGTGAAAAAGGAAATACTCCCCTTTAATATTAAACAGATGCCAATCCCTTTTTACCAGGTCCATTTTCCTACTGGGTGTTTTACCTCACATACTAAATTGCTTACAGTAAGACTAGTTTTACATGCCGACCTGCATGGGGTTTGACATTCCTGACAGTTAGGTTTCTCCAGCTCTTTCTTTATTGGTGCTTCTAGAATTACTTTAATATGTTTTCCCATATAACATATACCTCCAATATTATTGATTTAATTATTTCCTATTATAGCATAAAAGTGCCAAGGATAGTAATATCAATTTTACAGCTGTGTTATAATCTCTTCTAGTGATTGGAAATTTAATAGCTAAGGAGGAATTGATGAAAGAAAAAGTGAGGACCATTATATCTCATTATGGGGAGGACCCCAAAAGATTTCTAGGATCTATATCTCCACCGATATTTGAAGCATCGAACTTTGCCTTTTCCTCATATGAGGAGTTGGAGAGATATCAAGATGGGGAGATAAAGAAATATGTATATACTAGGGGAATAAATCCTACTACTGAGATATTAGAAAATAAATTAGCTGTTTTAGAAAAAGGAGAGAGATGTAAGGTTTTCTCTTCAGGTGTATCGGCTATATCGGCAGCTCTTTTCTCTCTACTAAAATCTGGAGACCACATTATAGGGGTAAATAGTACCTATAATCCTACCTATGAGATAATCTCTAGTTATTTGGCAAGATTTAATATCTCCTCAACATTTGTAGATGGAAGGGATGTTAGAAATTTCAAAGATGCTATAAAGTCTAATACCAGGGTGATTTATCTAGAAAGTCCAACGAGTTTTACCTTTGAAGTTCAAGACCTTCCTAATATAGCAAGAATTGCAAAGGATAATAATATCTATACGATAATAGACAATACATGGGCTACTCCTTATTTTCAGAACCCTTTAGAGTATGGAATAGATATAGTAGTACATTCAGCTAGTAAATACTTAGGTGGTCATAGTGACCTTGTAGGAGGGGCTGTAATTACAAGGGAAGAACTTATAGGGAATATAGAAAGAGAGTCATCCCTTATAGGAGGGACGTTGGGTCCTTTTGAATCATGGCTAATTCTGAGAGGATTAAGGACACTTCCCTTAAGGATGAGTGCTCATTACGAGAGTGCTATGAAGGTTGCATCCTTCTTAGAAGCGCATAAAAGAGTTATCAGGGTCAACTATCCTGGGCTTTCTTCTCATCCTCAGTATAATCTTGCCAGGTCTCTTATGAGAGGATTTAGTGGGGTTATGAGTTTTGAGATGGAAGGAGGGGAAGAGGAACTCAAAGGTTTTATAAATAACCTCAGGTTTTTTAAGATTGCAGTGTCTTGGGGAGGGTATGAAAGTCTTGTATTTCCGGGAAGGTTTGCTTTTGAGAAGAATCGAAAGGATAATATAACTCTCTCTTCTCAACTTATTAGAATCTCAGTAGGACTTGAGGATGTTGAAGACCTATTAGAGGATTTAGACCAGGCATTTTCGAAAGCCTTTCTGGGCCATACCTCTTAACTTTTCTTTCATATATACAATCGAGCTCTTCGAATAACTTCTCTATTTCCATGGAGAGCTTTATAAGGTCTATGGAGGCTCTGAAATCTTTTAGAGCCTCTTTATCCTTTTCTGAGAGAAGATCAAGGTGTGCATAATTATTCTGATGTCTAATGGACAAGCGAGACAATCGTCCTACTGATACTTTAAAATTTTTTACCACGCAAAAAGTTAAAGAGTCCACGTGGTATTGACATACAGGTTATATTATTTTATAATATCTTCGGACTTGATAAGTCTAACTTCTTCGAATGGATCTGAATGGCGATAGAATGGGCGTGAATGGCTGAGGGTGGAGTTTTATATATAGAATAGAACTCCGCCCTTTTCTATAGGTGAACCTTTTCTAAATGTGGTTTTAAATCTGCAAGGTCTATATATCTATCTGCGGCATTCCTCAATTCTATAGCTATATGCCCTAGGGTAGAAACTACAATGATCTCTTTTCCCATCATTCTCAGATATTCTATTACACTTTCAAAATCACCGTCTCCTGAGAATAGATATGCTTCATCATAGTGGAATGAGGTAATTATTAAGTCTAGGGTCATCTCTACATCCATATTACTTTTCTGTTTTTCTTCATTGTCCTGAGACGTTATAGTCTTTAGTGGCTTCTTCCTTACAGTATATCCTATAAGAGTAAGGGCTTTTAGAAAATTTTCCTGATTTTGGTCATTGGCATCATACCCAGAATAATAGAAAGCATTATAAAAATCTCCATCTCCTTTAAAGTAATTTAAAAGTTTTTCAAAATCTATATTCCATTTTAATTTTCTTTGTACAAAATAGAGATTATTTCCATCAATAAATAAAGCTCTCCTTCCCATAAAATAATGTTTCCTCCTATTCAAGTTTACTTTATTCAATTTTACCCTTAATAACTAGACTTGACAATAGCCTAATGATTAATTAAAATTTAAACAGTCTATTATATTAATAAATGGAGGAAGTAATGAGTATTATTACAGAGATAAGAAGCAGAGAGATTTTGGATTCTAGAGGTAATCCTACGGTTGAAGCTGAAGTTTATTTAGAGAGTGGACATTTCGGTAGGGCGAGTGTACCATCAGGAGCTTCTACTGGTATACACGAGGCTCTTGAATTGAGAGATGGAGATAAAACTAGATATCTAGGGAGAGGAGTAAAGAATGCAGTAAAGAATGTAAATGAGATCATTGCACCTGAATTAATTGGGAGAGATGCCCTAAGTCAAGAGAATATAGATTCTATCCTTATAGAACTTGACGGGACTCCTAATAAGAGTAGATTAGGGGCAAATGCAATTCTGGCTGTTTCATTGGCTGTAGCTAAAGCAGCAGCTAATTTCTTAGGTCTACCCCTATATAGGTATATAGGGGGTGTAAGCGCTAAAACCTTGCCCGTTCCATTTATGAACATAATAAATGGAGGTAAACATGCTGATAATCCTTTAGATTTCCAGGAATTTTTAATTGTTCCTGCTGGAAGTAACTCGTTTAAAGAGGCATTGAGGATGGGAGCAGAGACCTTTCATACCTTAAAGAAGGTCTTACAGACAAAGGGACTCAATACTAATGTTGGAGATGAAGGAGGTTTTGCCCCTAATTTATCAACTAACGAAGAGGCTATTGAGTGCATTATCGAGGCTATAGAGAAAGCTAATTATAAGCCCGGGAAGGATATCTTTATTGCTATAGACGTAGCTTCTAGTAATATCTATGAGGATGGTCAATATACCTTTGGCGGTAAGAAATATACTCCGGATGAACTTATTTCATATTACGATGTTCTCTTGAGTAAGTATCCTATTATCTCCATAGAAGATGGAATGGCTGAGGATGACTGGGATAATTGGAAAACCCTTACTGAAAGATTAGGGAACAAGGTACAGTTAATTGGAGATGATATCTTTGTAACAAACATAACACGCTTCTCTAAAGGTATAGAGATGGGTGTTGCTAATTCTATACTTATAAAGGTGAATCAGATAGGGACATTAAGTGAGACTCTAGCTACTATAGAGATGGCGAAAAGGGCGGGATATACTGCTATGATTTCTCATCGTTCTGGAGAAACAGAGGATACTACTATTGCAGACCTGGTTGTTGCTACTGGGTGTGGTCAGATAAAGACAGGTGCACCCTCTAGAACTGATAGGGTAGCTAAATACAATCAACTATTGAGAATAGAGGAAGACCTTGGTTCTGTAGCTAGTTATTTAGGAGTGTCTCTATTCCGTCGTAGAATATGAGAAGAACGAAGATTATTGCTACGATAGGGCCCGCAAGCGATTCTCCTGATATTATTAGGTATTTTATACAGGCTGGTGTAGAGGTATTCAGATTAAATTTTTCCCATGGGGACCATAATTATCATGCAAGGGTTTTTCAGATTATAAGAGAGATATCCGATTCTCTAAAGAAGCCTGTAGCTATTCTCCAAGACCTTCAAGGTCCGAAGCTTAGGATAGGAATCCTAGCTCAAGATAAGATGATGCTAAATCAAGGTGATGAGGTTATCCTGAAATTTGGTGAAAAGACCGATGACCCCGCTGTTATTCCTATGAGGGAGAGAGAGCTACTTAGTTCTCTCCGTCCTCAGGCTTCTGTAATGTTGGCAGATGGACTTATAGAGTTAAAAGTAGCTGAGATAAAAGACGATGGAGTTATCTGCAGGGTAGTAAATGGTGGAGAATTGGAAAGTAAGAAGGGGGTAAATATACCAAATATTACTATAAATGTTCCCTCAGTCACATCCAAGGATTTAGATGACCTTCAATTTGGTCTTAAGTTGGGGGTAGACTTTATAGCAGTTTCATTTGTAAGAAAGGCGGCCGATGTTCTGCAGGTAAAGAATATATTGGAAGCAGCTAGAGTAAATATACCTGTCATTGCCAAGATAGAAAAACATGAGGCTGTAGAAAACCTAGACGATATAATTCTTGCTTCTGATGGCGTTATGGTGGCACGTGGAGATCTTGGGGTAGAGATTCCATTAGAAGAAGTTCCGATTATTCAGAAGGAGATTATTGAGAAATGTAATAGGCTTGGGAAGCCAGTTATTACTGCTACTCAGATGTTAGATTCTATGATTAGAAACCCTAGGCCTACTAGAGCAGAGGTTACTGATGTGGCGAATGCTATATTTGATGGTACTGATGCTATTATGCTTTCAGGTGAGACAGCAATTGGAAAATACCCTAAAGAGTCGGTACTGACTATGGCAAAGATAGCAGAATATACTGAGTCTCAATTAAAGTATAGTGAAATCTTGAGAAGGAGGTCTGAGTTTTCTACAAATTCTCCTACTGATGCCATAGGGTATGCTACTTGTGAAATAGCTCAAAGACTAGGAGCAAAAGCTATAATAACCTCTACTCAGTCAGGTTATACCGCCAGGATGGTGGCAAAGTATAGACCGCCCCAGCCTATTATAGCTGTTACTCCTGATGCTAATATTCAAAGGAGACTGCTTTTACTTTGGGGTATAAATCCCCTACTTACTAAGATATATACTACTACAGATGAGATGATTGAAGCTTCTGTTCAGGCATCTTTGGATGCTGGTTACATAAGAAAGGGGGATACGATAGTACTTACTGGGGGGATTCCTGTGGGTATAGGTGGTACAACGAACTTCTTAAAAGTACATCAGGTATGAAAAGGTTTTACAGGATTTTCTTTTTCTCATTTATAGTTATATATTTTGGAGTAGTAGTAAAGTCTATTATTATTGATATTTATACTATTCATACCAGTGAGCTTAAAATCTCTCAACTAAAAAGTCAGCTTAATAGACTAGCAGAAGAGAAAGTTTCTCTGAAAGAGAAATTATACAGATTAAAATATGACCCTAATTATATAGAAATCTTGGTAAGAGAGGAGTTAGGATGGACAAAACCTGGAGAGATCCCGTGTATCCCAGCCAAAAACCAGTGAACTATGAGATTGTAGAGGGAAAGGTAAAAAAGATTACTAAATTTGGCGCATTTCTATCACTTGATGATGGGAGGGAGGCTTTTCTCCATATCTCAGAGATAGATACTTCTTTTGTGAAAGATGTTAAGGATTATTTACATGATGGAGATAGGATAAAGGCTGTAGTTATAGGCTCTAATAAGAGAGGAGAATTAGAGGTTTCTATCAAGCGTCTTCGTTCTCTAGAAGAGTTCGAATTTAAGCTTTCTCACTTTCTTAAAGAGAGTGATGAGAAGCTTGGCGAATTAAAAAAGAGTCTGGAAGAGAAGTGGAGAGGAAAACAGAAAAAGTGGTGATTAACTACCTAAAATAAATAGGGTTAGTAATAGCATATATAGGATATCTTCCATATACCTCCACCAAGACCCAGCTGTTATTTCTAATTTCTAGCTCTCTAGATATAGAATATATATTAGTATTATCTATATGGATTTCCTGTAGAGTCTTTCCGTCTTTGATTATTATTATTTTATCTATTGGAGAGTTGGAAAGTACCCTTATGTTGAGTGTATACTGAGATTCCTTTGAGATTTTTAGTATTTCTCCTGGATACCTTCCATTAACATCTACAAGGACTATTGGTCCATTCGTCATAAAACTATTACCATTTTTCAATGCCTTTATAACCTCTTCCTGAGAGAGGTTTTTTATATGTACATAAGTCCTTGGATTTCCCACATATAACCCTAAATCTAACCATGCCTTACATAAGTCTGTTATAGCCGTAGGTAACTCTAATCCTAACCTGGATTTGATAAGTCTTGAGGATATAGAATAGTCTAGGGCAGATATCACACTGGTAATATCATGGCAGTCACTACTTGCCACTGCTGGTATTTTTTTCCCACTGTTTAATATTTCAAACCACTTCAGTTTAGCCTCATAGTTTCCGGCACCCTTGAGGTTTGGAGGTAGCCCTCCATTCCATATCTCAATCAAGTCATATCCATCAATATTCCAAAACTTATAACTTCTCTCAGGAAAGAATGGATGGTTTAGGGATACAATCCCACCCTGCTTATGTATGTCTTCATATATACGTCTTATATCCTTTTCTTTCTCTTTTGTATCCCATGGTATTAATCTCTCAATCCCTACTGCATTGAAATGTCCATAAGGGGTGGTGACTTCTTCTCCCATTATAGGAATGAAATCGGAAGTTTTACACATCTCCCACATACATTTTCCAGATATAGTATTATGGTCAGTTAATACCGCCCAGCTTAGCCCTATAGATTTACTGGCAAGTGCTATATCGATAGGAAATTCTAGCCCATCGCTAAAGAGAGAGTGAGTATTTAGGTCTCCACCATACCAGCCATCTCTTTCTATGTCATATACCTTACTAAGTTGAATGATCAGTCCTTCTTTAGGTATCTTTGAGATATCGATAGGAAGGACCTTTGTCTCATACTCTGAACCTTTACTGATAGTGAAGGTATACTTTCCTTGAGGAAGCCTTATAGTAAAGCTTCCATCCTTATCTGGAAAGTATGTAAGAAGATGTCCAAGTTGGTCTTGAACCTGTATAATAGCTAGAGTCCCTCTCCCATACTTATCTATTATTTTCCCCTTAATGTCTACTAACTCTTGAGGATAAACTATATTAGAATTTAAAAGAAAGATTAATATAAATATATATCTTATGTACCTCATTTAATTTCTTTCCATCATAGTTTTTATCTGTAAGAATCTTATAAGGTCTGTCTTACTTAAGATTCCTACCAGTTTATCTTCCTCCATTACTAAAAGTCTTCCGATATTTCCCTTACTGATCTTAGTAAATGCCTCTAATGCTGACTCCTCAGGATTTATAGTAAGCTCAGAAGATATTGGAATCATAACTTCTCTTACTGTATGGTTCTTCCATTCTTCTCTGGGGATACTCTTTACGCTATTTAATGTTATTATTCCTAATGTCTGATTTCCCCATACTACTGGAAAGGTCACATATCTATATACTAGAAAGTATTTAGAGACTAGTTCTTCTATAGAAATATTTGGAGGGACAATTTCTACCTCTTTTGTCATTAAATCCCTTACCTTTGTCCCTACAAAAGCATCTCTTATAGTTATTTCTCTCTCTCCAGAGGCTGCCCCTTGGCTTAAAAACCAGCCTATAAATATAAGCCATAAACCATTAATAAATTGTCCAAACATAAGAAGATAGAACCCTATGAGCATAAGAGACATAGCAAAACCAACCCCTATGCCTGAAGTTATTCTAGTTGACCTTCTAAGGTCTTTAAAGCCCATCCAGAGTAATGCCCTTAAGACCCTTCCTCCATCTAAAGGGAATGCTGGTATTATGTTGAAGCCTGCTAATATTAAGTTTACTCTATAGAGATATCCGAGGGCCTCTTCTATTGGTGGAAATATATTAGGAAATAACCTGTATATTATGAAGAATAAAAATCCAAGGATGGTACTAGTAATTGGACCTGCAATAGCTATGTAAAGTTCATCCTTTGCAGTTTTTGGCTCTCCTTCTATCTCAGCTATCCCTCCAAACAGAAAGAGTGTTATCCTTTTTATCACAAGCCCCCTCTTTATTGCTATATATGAATGCATAAGTTCATGTAATACTACACAGCTAAAGAATACTATAGAAGCTATTCCACCTATAATCCAGATAATTGTATTAGACGTATAGAGAGTATATCTAGCCAGGTAACCTTTAGCTAGAGTAGTGGTGATTAAACCAAAGACAATCAACCAAGTATAGTGTACCTCTATTGGAATACCAAATATTCTACCTACCCTTAAACTCCCAGTCATTATAATTCACCTCTTTCTCTTTGAAATTATGACTTTTATAATACCAAATATTTGTAGAATATGCTATCCTTATAAATAGGAGGTGTAAGTTTATGGTAAAAGACCTTGTTTGTGGAATGGATGTAGATGAGAAGACTACAAAGTTTAAGACAGAGTATAAAGGTAAGATATACTATTTCTGTGCGCTAGGATGTCAGAAGAAATTTGAAAAAGAACCTGAGAAGTATATAGAGAGAGAGGGGAAAGAGAAATAACCTTTCCCCTCTCTCTTCGTTATTTCTGTATTAACTTGAAAGAATAATATCCTGAGCCAATAGTGAAAGATATATACTTTTCTGATTCTTTAGCTTCAGATATCCCTGGGATTTCTCTATAGAATGTTCCGCCTTCCCATATAATCTTACTATCTTCTGATATGGTAAAACAGGAGTATAGTTTAGGTAACCTAAATTCTGCCTCACTACCTACAGGAATTGAAATAGTAAAGATAACTAGACCTTCTCTCCTTTCCCAACTCACCTCTATAGGTCCCTTTAGAGTGTTTACTGAGGCATTTACATACTTTAAATCTCCGACTAAATGAGGATAGATTAGTATCTTTTTCCATCCAGGTTCTAGGCATTTTATTCCAGCTAATACTTTATAAAACCACGGATCTACAGTACCAAACATTATATGGTTGTGAGAATTCATTCCACTTGATGTTAGCTTTTCCCATCTTTCCCATACAGTTGTTGCTCCTTCGCCTATCATATACCCCCAACCAGGATAGGTCTTTTGAGTTACAATTTTATAGGCGATATCGTCATATCCATTATCAGTAAGGACATCAAAGATATATCTTGTTCCAACTATACCAGTATCAAGATGATAGTCATGTAATTCTGTTATATCATTGATGAGTGTATTTATAACATCATTTTTCTTTTCAGATGGAACCATATCTAGATATAATGGAAGTGTATTTATAGTTTGACTGGTAAATCCCATAGAAGCCATAAAGTGCTGTAATAATTCTTGCATTTCTTTCCTTTGTTCTTCTGGGAAATTCTTTAGGAACGTCTCTAGGTATGTTGAGGATTCCTCTTTAGAAAGCTCTGGAATTGGAGAGGTGGCATAGAATTTCTCTTTAAGGAACTTCTTATTGAACGCCTCTTTGATTTTTTCAGCTAGCTGGGAATACTTTTTAAAGTCCTCAGAATTACCTAAAACCTGGGCAATCTTAGATAAGGTCAGGGTATCATTATAATAGCACCAGGTAGAGACCAATTCTCCTGAGAAATCCTTAGGTCTTATACTCCCAGGTGGACACCAATCTCCATATTTATAGAATCTTAGTATATTATCAGGAGAAAGTTTACTTAAGAAATCTACATAACTCTTTAGTCCATCATAGTGCTTTTCTAAAATATCTTTTTCTCCGTAATAATAGTATAGATACCATGCTATGGTTATATAGGCGGTTCCCCATGCAGGGTCTGCCGGATAGAGGCTCCAATATGGAGGGACTACATCTGATAGACTCCCATCTTCTTTTTGGGCATCCTTTATATCATCAAGGTACTTTTTATAGAAGTTTATCATATCAAAGTTATAAATGGCTTCTTCTACTGTAAGTTGAGCATCTCCCATCCATCCCATTCTTTCATCTCTCTGAGGGCAGTCGGTAGGAACACTCATAAGGTTACTCAGTTGTCCCCATATGATATTCTTATGTATCTGATTTATAAGGTCATTAGAAGTGGTAATACTCCCTACTGGTTTTACAGCACTATGAACCACTCTGCCATCTATATCATCTAGAGTAGGAACCCCAGGGTATCCTGTTATTTCTACATATCTAAATCCATGATAGGTAAATCTGGGCTCGTAGACCTCTAGCCCTTGCCCCTTAGTAATATAGACATCTGTGGCTTTTGCCCCTCTATTTGGTATCGTATTCAACATTCCATCTTCGTCTAAGAGTTCTGCATATCTAATCTTCACTTCTGTACCTTCAGGACCTTTTACATATAATCTTACCCATCCTGTAAAGTTTTGTCCAAAGTCATATACATATACTCCAGGTTTTGGACTTTTCATTGATACTGGTTTTAGTGTCCTAACTACTTTTATAGGTGGTAACATCTCGGAAACTAGTTTTCCACCAGGACTATCTACTTCTTTGGCATAATCCCATTCTCTGTCGTTAAAATAAGGGCGATTCCATCCTGGAATCTCTTTTCTGGCGTCATATACCTCTCCGTAATAGATCCCGTTTAGCGTAATTGGTCCATAAGAGGTTTTCCATGTTCCATCACTTGTTACGAGTTCACTAGTTCCATCAGTGTATTCTATAAGAAGTTGAAAGATGAGTTTAGGAAAATCATACCCATAGTCCTCTACATATCTTCCATTACCTAAGACTATTCCTACTGCGTTTTTCTCCAAAATTAGGTTACAGGTTACATCATAGGTACTGTATAATACCCGTTTCTTATAATCAGTTTGCGCAGGGTCTAGAACCTTATCTCCTATCCTATACCCATTTATATATAGTTCATAAAAACCTAGCCCGGAGATATAAGCTCTAGCTCTCTTTATCTCCTTTGTAAGATTAAACTCCTTCCTGAATAGAGAAGACCATGCTAGTGTGTATCCTCTACTAAAAGGTATCTCCTTCTGTTCAATTGTTTCGTATCTATATGAGTCTCTTCCTATCCACTTTGCCTTCCAGTCTGATTCGTTGAGGAGCCCCATCTCAAAGCAGGCTGTATCACTAAAACTACTTACTCTTTCTTGGCTATCCCACCATCTTACTTTCCAGTAGTAGGTCTTTGTACTCTCTAAAGGTAGCCCATTATAGTTTATAACCGATTCATTAGACGATACCTTCCCTGTATCCCATATATCTCCTATATCTTTACTTATATTTTCTAGAGAGCTTGAAACGATTACCTGATAGGCAGTCTGTCTCTCCCCTCTGTCTGGATGATCTAACTTCCAGGACAATTTAGGGTTCCTACTTTCTACCCCTAACGGATTTTTACTATGTTCACATTTCAAATCAAAAGGAACATAGGGACTATTTTTCTCCATAAGATTTTCCTCCTTTTACTCTCTTTTTATAAACTTATTTTCCCATACTATTTCCAACATTGCAAGTACATTTTCTAACTTTGCACCATTATCTAATTCTGTAGTGGAGCCAATAAAATATCCAGGATATCCAGCCTCAATTGCATCTTTACACACCCTTTTTACCTCTTCTATAGTACCATTAGAGAGTAATTGACTTACATCTATCCCACCTGCAATAAAAAGTTTATCTCCATAGAGTCTTTTCACTTCTTTTAGGTCCATACCTGCCACTGTCTCTATAGGGTTTAATCCATCTATCCCTGTAGCTATTAGATCAGGTATTACCTCCATTATATATCCATCAGAATGAAAGAGGCATTTTATATTATGCTCATGCCAGGCATCATTTAGCCTCTTTAACCTAGGAAAGAACTCTCTCCTTAGCCACTCAGGAGAATGAAGTAATCTTTCTTTTGCCGCAATATCTCCATAGGGTAGGGCACATGGTGAAAGATTTCTATCCGCTATACTATGAATGAACTTAACCTGGAGATCAGTATATGCATCTAAGTATTCTGATATAACACCTGGGTCGTCCACAGAGAGATATGAAAATAATTCTATTCCAAGAGCCCACCTTAATTCATCAAGACCTGTACCTGTTTCAGCATGGATAACTACTGTATCTTTTACATAACTCAATATCTTATTAAAACGAGAGAGATATTGGATTGCAATTTCTTTTACATCCCTTTCTTTTAGTCTTTTTATACTGGCTTTGATCCACTCCCTCGCTCCCTCCTCATCTTTAAAGGGTTTTTCTTCTATCCAGGATGTCCATCTCTCCTGTCTAATAATGAGTCCGTCTTCTCTCTTATAGGTTCTAGGCTCTGACGGTCCTGTAACACTCCTTGTCATATCTAACATCTTAGATATAGCCTCACAGGTTATCTTTAGGCCTTCCTCACCAGGTGGTGGAACCTTCCCTGTAAAGTACTGTATTACTGCATCGTTATAGAGTAAATCATAAACAGGTACCCTATCCGTCTCCTGAAGATTTAAAGTCCGTTCTACCCTTTCTCGCTTTGTCATCTATACCTCCCGTATTCCTCTATGGCTTCAAAAAAAGCTACTATATTCTCCCAAGGTACCTCCGGCTCTAAGATATGGCTTGGAGCTAGAAGTAACCCTCCACCTTTTCCTACTGTTTCTATCCTCTCTTTTACCTCTTTTTTTACATCTTTAGGGGTTCCAAATGGCATAGTAGTTTGAGTCCCTATAGTTCCCCAGAAGGCAAGTTTATCTCCATATAGATCTTTAAGCTTCGCCGTGTCCATACATTCGGGCTGTACTGGATTAAGGATATCTACTCCTATCTCTATCAAATCAGGTATTATGGCTTCACAGTTTCCATCACTATGGTAGAAGATGAGAATATCTGGCTTTACTTCTTTTGCAACTTTTATCACCTTTTTTAATCTTGGCTTTAGCCATTCCCTCCAAACCTCTGGGCTCATCAACATTCCCCTCTCTGTTCCTACATCGTCGCCTAGTCTTAATATATCTACTCCAGCTTCAGCAAATATTTCGGCTTGTTTACATCTCATTTCCGTTATCCTATCTAACAGTACTTCCGCTATCTCTTTATTTATAAGGAAATCAGTAAGAAGGTTTTCCATCCCCCTTATTCCCCATGCCACTTCAAAAATAGTAGTATAAAGTTCACCCATAGAAGCTAAATTTCTCCTGTGTAGATTTTCCGTCTCTTCTTTTATGTGCTGCCACCTGTATGGCTCTAAGAAATCAGGAAGTGGATATGCTTCAACCTCTTCTATTTTTGTGACATCCTCTAGGGCTCTGTGTATGGGACGGGCAAAGTGATACTCGCTTCCTGGCATAATAACATTACCCCACTCCCAGTCTATATATGCACCTTGAGGTATCTCTTTTGGTAAATATCTCTCTAGTCCCTTCCTTCTCCCTGTTGGTTTAAATGCTACTGATCTTACCTCGTAGTTAAAATACTCAGCAGGATCAGTTGCTCCCGTCTTCTTTTTAAATACTCCCATTAGTGCAGGAGCAAAAGAACCATAGCTTAACTCTCTCGGGACTTTATCTGGTTTTTCCCGTCGCATTGCAGTTAAAACGCGTTCACGTGGGGTCATCTCTCTCATAGCTCTCCTCCTTCCACTAGTTCCTTTAGCTTCTCCATAAAATAACAATAGTTATTAAATGATACATCTGGAGGCAAACTATGGTCAGGGGCTGGGACATATCCACCTTCTCTTACTAGAGATGATACCCTTTTAAGTTCATTATCAATAGCGGATGGTCCTTCTGCTATAGCCCTTTTATCTATCCCTCCCATCATCCTTAACTCTTTTCCAAATGTCTTACGGACCTTTACAACATCCATCCCTGATTGAACCTCAAATGGATAGAGAAAATTTATACCAGCTTCAACCCATATAGGAATAAGAGAATTTATATTCCCATCACTATCTAAAGAGATCCATTTTACTCCACGAGAATTTAGAAAATCTATCACTCTTCTATACCTAGGAAACATATACCTTTTTACTAACTGTGGACTGATTAATGGACCTGTCTTATAAGCCATATCCTCCCAAAAACCATACATATCTATATCGGTATAATTTAGAATCTGGTCCATCATTGCTATTATAAAATCTGCAATAGCTTCCATCATTTCTTCTACAAATGCTGGATCATCGTAGAAAAGCATACACAGCCTTTCAACACCAACCAGATTTCTTAATGGACCGAAAAATCCTCCCCATCTATCAGAGATAATAACTAATGGGAAGTCTCTATCTTTATAATCCTGTAATTTCTGGGCATAATCTTTTCCAATTCTACCCGTTAAATCTGGCTGCATCCTTTCTTTCATAAATTTTCTAAAATCTTCTCTTGTCTCTACTGGGAAACGGATAAACTGCGGCATTGAAGACATAGGATTATCTTTTCTTTCTCTCATAAGAATTCCTTCGTGATTAATATAAAGGATAGTTCTCTCATCTTCTTGGATGACCTTTCTTTCAAATGGAGGATTAGGAAAGAACCAATGGCCTATCCATTCCCAATGGTCTGTATCGAATAAAGGTTCTTTAGAAGGTTCATAGCCTTCGCTCTTCCAGCGTTCAATCGTCTCTGGCCATGCTCCCATTCCTACCCCATATATACCTCTATCTACTGGTCTATATTCCATAACATTCCAAAATCTTTCTCTAGAAGTCATTTTTATGCCTTTAGAGCCCCAGAAGTTAATCCTGCTATAAAGTATCTCATAGTAAAGAAGAATAACACTATTAATGGAATAGAAGCTATGACATACCCAGCAAACATAGGACCCCACATTTCTAAGCCACTATATTGGCTTGAAAAACTTACTATACCAACAGTTATTGTCCATAATCTTCCATCTGGGATAGTTACTAACGGCCATACGTAGTCATTCCATGTTCCTAGTATATTCATAATAGCAACAGTAACTAAGATAGGTTTTGAAAGTGGAATAGCTATACTAAAAAAGGTCTGAAGAGTAGATGCACCATCTACCCTAGCTGATTCAAAGAGCTCTTCCGGTAGAGAAGCTATAAAACTTCTTAATATAAAGATGGCGAATACCTGTCCACCAGAGATATATGGCAATATTAGTGCCCAGTAAGTGTTTAAAAGCCCAAGACGTTTTACAAGTAGAAAAGATGGGACTAGTGTAAGGATTCCTGGTATCATTAGCAGTGAAAGTATGGCAAAGAATAATAAGTCCTTTCCGGGAAAATCGAATCGGGCAAATGTAAAGGCAGAAACACTTGCTACTAATAAGACCCCAAAAACTGAGGAGGTAGTAACTATACCGCTATTTAATATATATCTACTAATTCTACTCCATGCATCCTTGTAATTGGAAAGATGAATCGGCCAGGTAACCCCCCAGAAGTTATGAATAAATTGGAAGTTATCCTTGAATGAGGTTACAATTGTAAATACAAATGGATAAAACGTTAATATTCCCAAAAGGAGCAAAATTATGTGTATGGGTAAATCATGTTTTGTCTCTTTTCTCATTAGTTCTCCTCCCTTTTCTATGCTTGATATTCCACGCTAGACTTTAGGTACTTGAAGTTTATATAGGTTAAAATTAGAATTATGAGAAAAAGAAATGTTCCTATAGCACAAGCATATCCCATTTTGTTGTAGTACATAGCGTTTCTATACAGATATAACCCAGGTACCATTGTAGTCTCTCCAGGGCCTCCATTTGTCATTACCATAATATTTACAAACCCTTGAATAGCTCCAATTAAAGTAAGAATAACAATTAATTTTATCTGAGCTGCTATAAGGGGTAGTTCTATCTTCCAGAATCTAGTCCAAGTTGAAGCTCCATCTATAGAGACTGCATCCAAAATTTCTATTGGAATTGCTTGAAGCCCTGCAAGATATATAAGTGTAGACGTCCCTGCAACCCATGGAAATCCTACAAATATTACAGCATATAAAGCTAGATCAAAGTCTCCTAACCATGGTCTTGTCAATTGACTTAATCCCATAGAAATTAATAGTTGATTTAGGAGTCCACTAGTTGGATTATATATGAATCTCCATATCATAAAAACTACCATTCCTGGTACTACCATTGGGATTACGAATAAAACACGATAGAAATAAGCATATTTCATATCTTTTAGATGGAAAATCAGAACTGCTGCTAAAAGTGGGAATGTAAGATTAATAATAAGAGATGCAATAGTTAATTTAAGAGTATTGAGAAAAGAAAGAGGAATAGTTGGGTCTTGAAACATATTTGTGAAATTCCCTAATCCTATATATCTTATGAAGTTAGCTCCATCCCAATCAAACAAACTATGATATATCGCAGATATAGCAGGGTAGTAATTAAAAGTAAGTAAGAGCAAAAAAGTGGGAAGGAGAAGAATGTAGCACTGTTTCCGCTTAATTATTTCTTGCCAGACAGTCTTTGACTCTCTTCTATACATAGATACCTCCTCCAATTATTTAGGGGGAAGAAAATTCTTCCCCCTACTCTCTTAAAGTAAAATCAATAGCCTTCTATTTTGCCCAGTCTGGGTGCTCAGCTAGAAGCTGGTCTGCTGCCTTGTTCATCTCTTTTTGGACTTCATCGGTCATTTTTTCTATGTCAATTTTACCAGCGAGATATTGTTGTAATAATTTCCACAAGTTATCTACAAACTCTCGAGTTAGCATACTGTCAAAAGGCTCAATTCTTTCGGTCCCATACTTCACCATCTGGTCTGTGTATACCTTTAGAGATGGATCTGCTCCTTTTGTATCCTTAGTTCCTGGTGCAAACCCTCCATGGTCATTAAGTAGTGGAATTAAATTTTGAGGTGCAGTTATATATCTCATCCAATCTATAGTTTCATTTAGGACCCCTCGTTTCTCAGAAGAGCTAGCTATAGCGTACTGGAAGACACCCCCTACTCCAGCCATTGCAGGGAAATCAACTCCACCGTAAGGTGAGGTGTCTTTTGTAATCTTTGGAATCTTAGGGAATACGCCCCATTCAAACTTGCGAAGAGGGTCAAAACGGACAGGTTTGTTTTGCCAACTTCCAAACCATCCCATCGCTGCTTTCCCTGTAACCCAAAGCCTATAAACATCATCTGATGGTAATGCCCAGAAACCTTGAGGCCAGTATTGAGACCAATCTTTAAGAATCCTAAGCATCTCTTTCCATTCTGGATCCTTAGGACTATAAGTCCCATTCTTTATAGCTTTTACCATTACCTGAGGAGGTAGGTTTTCTCCAGGTTTCCATGTACGTTTTACCGGCTCTTTCACTCCCTTAATTTCTGACATTTTATGGTCATAAAGGACGTCTTGTAATTCTCGTGTACACCAGCTACCCCAGAGTTGTACTCCTCCTCCCAAGTCCATACTTATAGAAAACGGAATATATCCAGCAGCCTTTATTTTACTCTGAACTTTAAGGAATTGACTCCAGATAGATGGAACTGAAACCCCTACCTTTTGGAAAATATCTTTATTATAAAAGATACCTGTTCCTACTATATCTCCAGTTATCATATAAATATTACCATCAGGAGCAGTACCACTAGCTATGACTGGAGGCTGAAAGATGTCTATCCACTTCTTATTACCTTTTACGTAGGGATTTGGCTGATTTAAGTATGGAGTAAGATTTACAAACCATCCCTTTTGATAGTCTCTAGCTATATAACCACGCTGATACCAAACTATTTCAGGAGATGTACCACCTGTCATTTGTGTTACTAGCCACTCTTCATAGCCAGTAGGTATTTCTGGCATAAATTGAATGTCTACATCGGGATGAAGTTTCTCATATTCCTTTTCCAACGTCCACATATACTTGGGGGGATCCCATCGGTCTGCCTCTAGTTTTTCCCTAGGAGTTAAAGCTTGAGCATACATCTTTACTACCTTTTTCTCTGCCCCTATCACCATAGAAGAACTTAACATCAAAGAAATTACCAAAAAGACTAGTACCATTCTACTGATTTTTCCTGTATTACTCATTATTTTCCCTCCTTTTTATTAAAATCTCAAAGATTCTAAACCCTTCTACCAAACTACAGATACTACCTTTTTACTAGAGCTCACAAACACATCTTTTGATTCTTTAAAATGATAATCTTTACTCTTACTCATCACCTCCTTGCTATCCCTGTACTTCTTAATAAGAATTATATCTCACATATCCCTTTTGTCAATAGAAGTTTGGTTGGATCTTATATGTGGGCTTACTATACTCTTCCCCATCTTTTTAGATTTTCAAAGCTCAATCTTGCACTCTCAAGAGAAGGTCTCTTGCATGTATCCTGTTCCACTATATACCATTCGACCATTCCAGTATCTCCAGCATCAAAGATAGGCTTAAAGTCTATTATTCCTTCACCTACCTCGGCGAAGGTCTTTCCATCGGGTTCCATATCTTTCAAGTGGATAAGATTTATACGGTCTTTATGGCTCTTTAGAAATTCCACTGGATCAAGTCCAGCAAATTTCATCCAGAATACATCTACCTCAAGTTTGAGATTCTCTGGACTAGTATTCTCTATAAGTATATAAATTCCATACCTATTATCGAATCTTTCAAACTCAAAGTTATGGTTGTGATATGAGAGGGTAAGTCCATAGGGCTTTAGTCTTTCTCCAAGAGAATTGAGTTCTTCAGCTGTCTTTCTCCATGCTTCTGCACTATTTCTTCTACTTTCTGGAAGCCATGGACAAACTATATTCTTGTTCCCTATCTCTAGGTTGAACTCTACTGTATCATTGAAATTCCTTTCTAGAAGGTCTATTGCTGTATGACTTCCACACACCTTCAGATCTAAAGAATCTAAGACTTGTTTCAAATCTGTAGCCTTTATCCCGTATGTCCCGGCAAGCTCTATGCCCTTATACCCTATCTCAGCTATCTTTCTTATCGTTCCTAGAAAATCCTTCTCAGCATAGTCCCTTACCGTATACATCTGTATCCCTAATGGTTTTGACATAAATACCGCCTCCTCTTTTATATCTCTACTAAGAGAATAAGTGAATTTTACTCCAATGTCAATAGTCTTTGGCTCTATAAACTAAAGATGCCTATCTTTGATGGACAAGTGTTTTGCTTGTCCTAATGAGATTTTTGAGACTTATTTACTAGCCAAAAGCTTAAGGAACTTGATCTTTTCCTATTGAAAAGAGAGAGTGGTAGGGGTTATACTTTTAGAGAAAAGGTTGAAAGTTTATTATGGAAGGGATAAGCCCAATTGAGAGAGAAAAATATTTTATGTAGAATTTTTATAAGTAAAGTTTTAGATATAAATGGCTAGAGAATTTGCCTTTCAATGGCATATTACAGACCTCTGTAATCTAAGATGTAGGCATTGTTATCAAGAAAGATTTGACAGGGATAGAGATATATCCCTAGAGGAATGGAAGAATATTATCTATAATATATCTTCTACCCTTGAAGGTTCTGGGTATAAAGGTTTGTCTATCAATATTACTGGTGGAGAACCATTAGTTTCGCCACTTTTCTTTCCTATATTGGATATCCTAGAAGGTATCTCTTTTTTAAAGGAGGTTAATATTATTACTAATGGGATCTTATTAAAAGACTATTATCAGAGACTTAAGAGCTTTAATAAATTAAGGTATCTGAAGGTTTCTTTAGAAAGCTCAAACCCTGGAATTAACGATATGATAAGGGGTTATGGTAATTTTGAAAGGGTCACAGAAAATCTAAAAGGGGTCTATTCTAAAGATATAATTCTTATGTTTACATTGGCTAAGTATAATTATAAAGACCTAGATGAAATATACACCCTGGCGAGGGACCTAAAAGTAAAGGGTTTTATTTTAGAGAGGTTTATACCTTTGGGGAGAGGGAAAGAGATTCAAAAAGAGGTGCTAGGTCCTGGAGAATGGTATGAGGTTGTCAGTAAGGTCGGGTCCTGGTTAGAGATGAATCCTGAGGACCTTATCTCTTATAAAGCATTTTTTATAGATTTAGAAGAAGACGAAATAATGGGAGCATTCTGTAATCTCGGAGATGAAAGTATGTGTCTTATGCCAGATGCTTCTATCTATCCTTGTAGAAGACTTCCTATAGTATTAGGGAATCTTAAAGAGGAGGATTTTTCAAAGGTCCTTTTGAGGCTTAGGGATTTTAGATCTCAGTTTAGTAGGAGAGATCTAAAAGGTAGATGTAATCTCTGTATTGTGGAGGATTGTATAGGGTGTAGGGCTTTATCCTATGCATTATCAGGAGATGTTTTTAGTGAAGATTATCAGTGTTGGAAGACAGAATGAAAGATTTTCCTGTACAGATTATGATAAAATATTTAGATAACTAAAAACTAAATTCTGGAGTGAGAAGATGGTAAAGAGAATTGATTATAAGTTGGCTGGTGTGGATATAGATAAAGGTTCACAATTTGTTGATATTATAAAAGGGAAATTATCGGCAAAGCCTCAGTATGTGCTTGATAGTATTGGAGGTTTTGCTGCTCTTACAGGTATAAATAACTATAGGGAGCCTGTCCTTGTTTCTTCTACCGATGGGGTTGGGACTAAGCTTCTTATAGCCCAGTATATGGGTATCCATAATACAGTGGGAATAGACTTAGTAGGTATGGGAATAAACGATGTATTGGTCTATGGTGCAGAGCCATTCTTCTTTCTGGATTATATTGCCTGTGGAAAGTTGGATCTTAAGGTGATGGAAAAGGTAATAGAGGGTATAGTAGCTGGATGTAATGATGCTGAATGCCCATTAATAGGAGGAGAAACGGCAGAGATGCCTGATTTTTATCCTGAGGATAGATACGATCTGGCTGGATTTGCAGTAGGCATAGTAGAAAAGGATAACATTATAGATGGGAGAACAGTGATAGAGGGTGATATAATCCTAGCATTGCCATCTTCTGGATTGCATAGTAATGGTTTTTCTCTTGTTAGAAAACTTATAAAAGAAGAGGCTCTTTCGTTAGAGAGGATATACCCACCCTTGGAGAGGCCTCTTTATGAGGAGTTGCTTACTCCAACTAGGATATATTGGAAGCAGCTTAAGCTTCTCTTAGGTAAGGTTAAAATAAAGGCGATAGCTCATATTACTGGGGGAGGGATCGTAGATAACCTCCCTAGGGTATTACCAGAGGGGCTTAGAGCATTCATAAGAACAGATTCTGTTCCTAAACCTCTTATTTTTCACTTTCTCAATGAAAGACTTAGGCTTCCGAAGGAAGAGATGTATAGAACGTTCAATATGGGGGTTGGAATGATTATAGTGGTAAGTCAGGAAGAGAAAGAAAGGGCAATAAGTTTATTACCGGAGCTGTTAACTATCGGAGAGATAAGATCTGGGAAGAGGGGTGTGACCATTGAAGGAGAAACTTAGAATAGGTGTTTTGGTATCTGGAAGAGGAACAAATCTCCAGGCTATTATTGATGGTATCAATATGGGGGAGATAGATGGGGAAATTGAAATAGTTATAAGTGATAATCCGAATGCTCCTGCCATAGAGAGAGCAAGAAGGGCAAATATCCCTACAGTATATATAAAACCTGGGAAGAGAAGTGAGTTTGAGGGGGAACTTATCAAAATCCTAGAAGAAAATGAGGTAGAGCTTATTGTGCTTGCAGGTTTTATGAGGATTCTCTCGGCAAACTTTATTAGTCATTTCCCTATGAAGATAATAAATATACATCCTTCTCTGCTTCCGAGTTTCCCTGGTTTACAAGCTCAGAAGCAGGCATTAGATTATGGGGTAAAGATAACTGGTTGTACAGTACACTTTGTTAACGAGATTGTTGATGGAGGACCAATAATTCTTCAAGAGGCGGTTCCTGTATACGATGATGATACAGTCGATACCTTATCTAATAGGATCTTGGAAAAAGAACATAAAATTTTAGTGGAGGCAATTAGACTATTTCAACAGGGAAGACTTAGAATTGAAGGAAGGAGGGTTTTTATTGATTAAAAGAGCTCTTATAAGTGTTTATAATAAAGAGAATATTGTAGATTTTGCCAGATTTCTTACTACAAAAGGTGTAGAGATAATCTCTACGTCAGGCACTGCTAAACTTTTGAGAGAAAATGGAATAGATATAATTGATGTCTCTACTATTACTCAGTTTGGAGAGATCCTCGATGGAAGGGTAAAGACCCTTCATCCTGCTATAATGGGTGGAATACTGGCAAGAAGGAAGGATCAACTAAAAGAGTTAGAAGAACTAGGGATAAAGCCTATAGATATTGTAGTAGTCAATCTTTATCCATTTCAAGAGGTTATAAATAGAGGTTCATCCTTAGATGAAGCTTTAGAAAATATAGATATAGGAGGAGTTACTTTAATAAGAGCTTCTGCCAAGAACTTTCTAGATGTAGTGATAGTTACAGACCCTTCAGATTATGAATCTATAAAGAACGAATGGGAATTAAAAGGAGAGATAACTCTGGAAACTAGAAGAAAACTTGCTTCTAAAGCATTTAGTATTACATCTAGGTATGATGCAGTTATCTCTGATTATTTAAGTGCAGAATATTTGCCGGAATATTTTTTAGTCTCCGGAAAGAAGACATTGAATTTGAGGTATGGAGAAAATCCTCATCAAAAGGCATCTGCTTATAAAACTTCTGGCCCTAGTGTATTAAATGCTACCCAGATACAAGGTAAAGAGCTTTCATATAATAATATCTTAGACCTAGATGTAGCATGGTCTATAGCTCGTTCATTTGAAAAACCTTGCGCCTGTATTATAAAACATAATACCCCTTGTGGAGTAGCAATAAGTGATGATATCTTAGATGCTTTTAATAGTGCTTGGGAAGCAGACTCTGTCTCTGCTTATGGAAGTATCGTAGGTTTGAACAGAAGATTAGATGGAGACCTAGCTAAGGCTATAGACCCTTATTTTGTAGAATGTATAATATGTCCAGAGATAACAGATGTTGCTATAGACATATTAAAACATAAGAAGAATCTTCGTATCTTAATCCATCCTGAATTCTATAGGTTACCCCAAGGACTTGAGATTAAAGGGATACAAGGAGGGTTCCTGGCAGAAGAATGGGACTTAGTGGATGTAGAAGACCTTAAGGTTGTTACTCAAACCCCACTGGAGGAAGACTTAAAGGAAGACCTGATATTCGCTTTTAAAGTGGTAAGATTTGTAAAATCCAACGCTATAGTGGTAGCTAAAGGAGGGAAAACCTTAGGGATATGTGGTGGACAACCTAATAGGGTAGATTCAGTAAAACTTGCTATAGGTAGGGCAGGTAAAGAGGCTAAGGGGGCAGTCTTGGCTTCTGATGGATTCTTTCCTTTCTCAGATTCGATAGATGAGGCTGCTAAGGTAGGGATAAAGGCTATTATTCAGCCAGGGGGCTCTATTAGAGATAGAGAGGTGATAGAGGCAGCGGATAGACATCAGATATCAATGATATTTACTGGTATAAGACATTTTAGACATTAGAAATGCGTATTCATTCTCTTCTGAGATTTTTAGGGACGAGAGAAAAAGAGATTAGTAATTCTATAAGAAGGATTTCTTCTGGATTTAAGATAAATAATCCTTCCGATGACCCTGCTAATCTTAGTATATCTTCTAAGCTTAGTCTCCAGATTCGTAAGAATATGGTGAGCATAGATAATATTAATAATGGTATCTCTATTATTAGAACGGCTGAAGATGCTTTGACAAGGATTAATGGCATCTTAAATAGGGTAAGAACTCTTGTCCTGAAGATGAGTAATGATATACTTACCGACTTAGATAGAGAGAAGTATGTTTATGAAATAGGTCAACTTCTCTTCCAGATAGATGATATTGCTCATTCTACTAAATATAATGGTAAAAGTCTCCTACAAGGAGCTTTAGAAAAGAGTCTAGATATATTAGAGGGTGGTAAATATCTGGAAGATATAAAACTAAATGATGTAAGATCTGGACTTTATGATATCTCAGTGATATCAGGGGGAAAGGAAAAAAGAATAACCTTACCATTTAAAACTCTAGGGGAGATTTCTCTTTCTACTAGTTTATATACTGCTCTTGGAGAGTCTTCCCTTTTATCATACTATAAAACTCTTAATATAAGTGATGGTATTTCTAATGTAGACGTGGTATTTGATGTTAACCCTTCTGGAGGAGATACTGTCGGATCTATGATAGAGAGGTTAAATGATGCCTTTATTTCTAGAGGGATAAACATCATCGCGTCCTTTGATTCAACAGGTAAGTGTATAATATTAAGTTCTACTGAGCCAGGAACTAAGTATAATGTAGACGTGAAAGAATTAAACTCTATAGATGGTGCCATAAACTTTAGTGATGTTATTGCAGTGTCAGCTTTAGAAGGAGCAAATGGTCCATTCTTCTATAAACAATTGATGTCTATAACTGGTGCTATAAGTGGTCCTTCGGTGGGTGGTGGGACCTTAATTAAGGACTATTTCAAGACATCAAGTCCTTTGACCTTTCAATTTAAAGGCTTCGGAGGGTATACTCTTGCTCTAAATATCCCCATCTCTTACACTCTAGATTATACTGCCACCTATATAAAGAATCAGTTAAGAGCTAACTGGGGAATAGATGTAAATGTTAAGTTTGATGAGAAATTAACAGATACTTTTCAATTTCTTTACTCTAATCTGGACCAGAGATTAGAACTTTCAATTATTGGAGGGGTTCATCAGGAGGGTTATCTATCTATAGAAGCTACCCCGAATACACTCTTGGGTAATATATTAGACCTTCAAGATGAACTTTCTCTTACATTTCTGGACCAGTACGGACCATTAGCTACCCTGAATTTTACCAGGAATTCTTCTATCCAGGATGTAATAGATGGAATAAATAGCTCTGGGATAAATATTAGTGCATCTTATGAAGGAGGAATTATCAAGTTGGATCAGTCTTCTAGAGTATCAAAGGTAATTGGAATCTCTCAGACAGGGACCGATTCTTTCTTAATTGAGAAGAAAGTATATCCTGGTGTATATCCTATTTTGGACCAACCAGAGGATATTATTATTTCTATAAATGAACACATATATAGTTCCTCCTCAAGAGAGTTTAATACTTCAGGTTTTAATTTTGTCCTTACTAAGGAGGCATTAGAATCCTTAGCTAGGATAGAATTTATTGTTAGGTCTCATCCCCTTACCTTACTTATAGGTGAAGAAAAGGTGGATATTTACCTTCCAGATGTAAGTCTTCATTCTATAGGTCTAGATTACTACCTAGACCTATATGATAGCAGCTCTGTTCTTGGTAAAATCGATGAAGCTATGGAAAGAGTAAATTCAGAGACGGTCAAACTTGGAACATATGAGAATACATTTAAAAGCCTTATCCAAAGTTTAGGGTGCTATAGTCTCTCCTTACAAGAAGCAAATGATAGGCTTACAGATGTTGATATAGCTAGAGAGATATCTAATCTTGTAAGGAATAAGATTTTATATGAGGCAGGTGTAGATGTTTTTAAAAGTATAAAAGATTTGTCTCCAAAAGAGATCTTATCTCTTATTCAATAGAAGATTTTTCTCTTGTCTTAACCTTGCTCTCGTGTTATAATCTTTCCCAAGATTTCAAGGAGGAAGAAGATGGACTATAGTAAAACTTTAAATTTGCCTAAAACAGCCTTTGCTATGAAGGCGAATCTTCCTGCTAAAGAGCAGGAAATACAGAAGTATTGGAATAATATAGATTTATACAGGAAGGTAAGAGAAAAAAGGATAGGGAGTCCAAAATTTATTCTTCATGATGGACCTCCATATGCTAATGGAGATATCCATCTAGGACAGGCATTAAATAAGATTATGAAGGATATGATAGTTAGATACAATACTATGAAGGGTAAGGATTCCCCTTATATCCCAGGATGGGATACCCATGGTCTTCCTACAGAGCAACAGGTGGCAAAGACTACTAAGAGAGACAGAAGGACTATAGACCCCCTTGAATGGAGAAATGAGTGTAAAAACTTTGCCTCTAAGTACATAGAGAGACAGAGGGAAGAGTTTAAACGGTTAGGGGTTCTTGGAGATTGGGATAACCCTTACATTACATTCTCCCCCGGATATGAGGCTAGTCAGTTGAGAATATTTGGAGAACTTGTGAGGAGGAATTTGATATATAGGGCTTTAAAGCCGGTATATTGGTGTTACCATTGTGAAACATCATTGGCAGAGGCAGAAATAGAGTATAAGGATGTTATTTCTCCTTCGATTATAGTGGCATTCCAGCTTATTCCTGATCAAAGGAATTCTCTATTATTTGGAGATGCAAGAGATACCTATGTTCCTATATGGACTACTACCCCTTGGACACTTCCGGGAAATGCTGCGATAGCACTGAACCCAGAAGCAATATATCTTCTAGTAGATATAGATAGGAAGAGGTATGTAGTAGCAAAAGAGAGACTTGATGATATTAAAGATATGTTAGAATGGAAGCATTTCTCTATAATAAGAGAATTTACCGGGAAAGACCTGGAGGGGTGTATTGTACACCATCCATTTGAAGGTAGAGATGTCCCTATTGTTTTAGGAGAACATGTATCTACTGAGGAAGGTACAGGTGCAGTGCATACTGCCCCTGGACATGGTCCTGAGGACTATGATGTTGGGCTAAGGTATGAATTACCTGTGATATCTCCAATAGACGAGACGGGAAGGTTTACCACCGATACACTTGGTTTAAGAGGTAAGAAGGTAGAAGAAGCAAATGAGATTATAATCTCATATCTCAAAGAGAATGGGTCTCTTCTGTATAATGGAAAGATAAGTCATGAATATCCTCATTGTTGGAGATGTAGAAAACCGGTTATATTTAGGGCTACTGAGCAGTGGTTTATTAATGTAAATAGTTTTAGAGATAGGGCATTGAAAAGTTTAGATGGTATAGAATGGATCCCACCATGGAGTAAGAATAGGATGAGTGGAATGCTTGAGGTAAGACCTGATTGGTGTATCTCTAGACAGAGGATATGGGGAGTTCCATTACCTATATTTTATTGTGAAAACTGTGGAACTCCTCTGTTAGACACTGACATTATAAATTATGTAGCTTCTATATTTGAAAGGGAAGGCTCAGATGCCTGGTTTAAATACTCAAGCAGTGAATTACTCCCTGAGGGTACAGTTTGTCCTAAATGTGGATACAGAGAATTTAGGAAAGAGAAAGATATAATGGATGTGTGGTTTGACTCTGGGTCTAGTTTTGCTGGAGTTCTTAAATCTCGTAAGGATTTGAACTTCCCAGCAGATATGTATCTAGAGGGCAGTGACCAACATAGAGGATGGTTTCAAACCTCTTTACTATTATCTATCTCTACTCAGGATATTCCGCCATATAAAAAGGTCCTTACCCATGGTTTTGTTGTAGATGAAGCAGGTAAGAAGATGTCTAAGAGTATTGGGAATGTTATAGATCCTCAAGAGATTGTAGGTGAATTAGGAGCTGATATACTGAGGCTTTGGGTTGCCTCTTCTGATTTTAGGTCTGACATAAAGGTATCTAAGAATATACTTAGTCAGATAGTAGAATCGTACCGGAAGATTAGAAATACTATAAGATTTATGCTTGGGAATCTGTATGATTTTAACCCTCAGTTAGATTCAGTTCCTATAGAGAAACTGAATAAATTAGACCGATGGATGATTTCAGAATGGAATCACCTTTTAGAGAGATTAGTGAAAGCTTACGATGATTATGAATTCCATATGATCTTTCACTCGGTCCATAGTTTTTGTGTAAATCAACTTAGCTCCTTCTATCTGGATGTCGTTAAGGACAGGCTCTATGTGGAGTTGCCAAACTCTTTTAAACGACGTTCTTCTCAGACTGCTATATATCTAATCTTACAATCTATGTTAAAGGTTTTAGCTCCTATTATGGTTCATACAGCAGATGAGGCTTGGCAACATCTTCCTGGGAAGAGAGAGATTAGTGTTCATTTAGAGGACTGGCCAGAAAAATTTCCTATATCCCTTACTTCTGACGAGGAGATGATGTGGAATTTGTTCTTTATAGTTAGAGAAGAGGCAAATAAGCAACTTGAAGATGCCAGGCAGAAGAAACTTATTGGGAATAGTTTAGAAGCAAAGCTCAAGATCGGTTTAGATAGTAAATCCTATCAAACTCTATCTAATCTTGATGGAGAACTTAAAGAGGCATTATTGGTATCTGAAATAGATCTTTCGTTAAAAGATGGAATGGATGGAGAGTTTGATATAGAGGTAATACCTCTTGAATACAAGAAATGCGAAAGATGCTGGATGTATTCTAAGAGTGTTGGAGAAAATAAAGATCATCCTGATCTTTGTGAAAGATGTGTTTCAGTGATCGAATCTTTAGGCAGGGAGGATTGCAATGGACCTAGACCTTGAACATTATAGGAACCTTTTATTAAGCAAGAAAAGAGAGATAGAGAATAACCTAAAGAATATAAAGGAGATGACCTCTACTAAGAGTGAGATAGAATTAATAGGTGAGCTCTCTAGTTCAGATGACCACCTTGCTGAATATGCCTCAGTAGTGTATGAACATGAGAATGCTCTTACAGTAGAAGTTGTCTTGAAAGACCTATTAAAACAGATAGATAATGCTCTTGAAAGGATAGAGAATGGAACATATGGAATATGCGAGGTATGTAAGAAGCCTATAGGAAAAGAGAGATTAGATATAATTCCATATGCCACTATGTGTGTAAAGTGTAAGGCTCAGAAAGAAAAAAGTGTACGGAAATAGGTCTAGTATAATTATTGGGGTCGTATTTTTTATTATAGATAGGATCTTTAAATTCCTCTCTAGGACGTATGCTATCAGAGGGGATATGGTATTTTCCAATGGGATATTTAGGTTTACCTATACTAGAAACCCTGGGGCAGCCTTTGGCTTTTTCCCGTTTCAGAGAGGCCTTATTATCCTTGTGTCCCTTATAGCCCTGGTATTTGTGATAAGACTTCTAAAGAGGGCTGAACCTGTAAATATTCATTTTATATACGGATTATGGATTCTTATTTCCGGCATTCTGGGTAACCTTGCAGATAGAGTATTCTTAGGGTATGTAATAGACTATTTTCAGATACTTAATTCTCCGATATTTAATATCTCTGACATAGCCATTCTTACAGGAATGGCTATAGTCTTATTCTTTTCTTAAGGAGGTGGAGGATGCATCCCATTCTGTTACACTACGGGAATATAGTAATAAGGTCTTGGGGAGTAATGGTAGTGATAGGTATTATTGTAGCAGTTTTTCTCTCGATGCGAGAGGCAGCAAAAAGAAATGTAGACCCTGAGCATATAATAGACTTGGCTATCATTTTGGTTATCACTGGAGTAATAGGGGCTAGAGTAGTCTATGTGTTAACAAATTTTAACGAGTATCGAAATAATATAGGGATGGCGTTTTCTATAAAGACTGGAGGACTTGCCTGGCCAGGAGCTTTTTTGTTTGCCCTTGTAGCTACTATTCTCTTTGTAAGATGGAGGAAACTCTCCTTTTGGTTAATAGCAGATATCCTCGCTCCATATTTAGCTCTAGGTTATTCTATAGGAAGGATTGGATGTTTCCTTAACGGGTGTTGCTTTGGTAAGGTTACATATCAAGCATGGTGGATGGTATATATGCTAGGAGCATATAGATATCCTACTCAACTTTATTCTTCTTTAGCATCGTTTTTTATATTTCTATTCCTGGTTACAAGGACCTCCTGGTACCAATTTCCAGGTAAGAGATTTCTTGTTTATATAATCCTTTATGCCATCTATAGGTTCATAGTAGAGTTTTATAGATATAACTCTGCTTATATATTAGGATTAAGTCCTGCCCAGTGGGGGATGTTAGGGGCTATCATAGTAACCTCTCTGATATTATATGGAAAGAGTTTGGGATGGAAAAGAAGAACGGCTTGATTTGATATTAAAGAGTCTTCTTCCAGATATCTCTAGAGAGATGATTAAAGCCTCCATCTTGGCTGGAAAAGTAAAGGTAAATGGGAAAGTGGTCTTAAAGCCCAGTATAAAAGTGAAGTGTGGTGCTATTTTGGATTTTTATATTATTGAAAAAGAGAGTACTCTTAAACCCTATAGCTCCCCTATAGATATTGTATATGAGGATGAGAGTATTATAGTAGTGAATAAACCGCCAGGCTTGGTAGTACATCCTGCTCCAAGTGTAAAAGGACCAACATTAGTGAATATTCTTATTGGTCATACATCCCTTGCCAATGTAAGTAACCAACGTCCTGGTATAGTTCATAGGCTTGATAGAGATACATCCGGTCTTATGGTGGTTGCTAAGACCATAGAGAGTTATAATGGATTAGTGGAAGAGATAAAGGAGAGAAGGATGAAAAAGGAATACACGGCAGTAGTTCATAACAGAGCTCAATCAGGGAGTATAAACCTTCCCATAGGGAGGTCCCCTTATGATAAAACTAAGATGAGGGTAATTCCTACCGGAAGGAGTGCTATTACTCATATCAAGGTACTAGAGGTGATAGGAGATTATTCTCTATTAAATGTTAGTATAGAAACTGGGAGGACCCATCAAATAAGAGTTCATCTCGCTTATATAGGTAATCCGATAGTAGGAGATAGGGTTTATGGTATTAAAGAAGACCATCCCCTAATATCTAGACAGGCGCTTCATTCCTCAAAGCTTTCCTTTCTTCATCCAATAACTAAGGAGAATCTGAGTTTTGAAATAGACCTGCCTCAAGATATGAAGATTTTAATAGAAAAATTAAAGAGGTTCCAATGACAAGACTCCTGGCGGTTTGCATACTTGTAGGTATAGTTCATATGACAGATACGTTATCGCTCTCTGTTAGGTGGGTAGGGGTAAGAGTAAGTAGAGTTGTAACGGCTGCCAGTCTCTTTAATATCTTGGTTTTAGTATCTCGAACTGCTAACCTATTGCAAGCTCCTATGGTAGGGAAGATGGTAGACCTAGCAATAAAAAATCATCGATCTGATTTCCTCCTTCAGAATTTTAGAATTATCCTTTTATCTAGCACCATTGGTACCGCCTTTGGAATATTTCTTATGCCGACATTTGTTAATATCTTCGGTAGACTCATACTAACTTTTGAGAAGGAAGGTTCTATATTAAAATTGGTATTTAGATTATTTACACCAAAAGCATTTTCTGTTACCGCAGATAGTTTTCTTCCTCCAAATAAGGAGATGTTAAAAGATAACATATTTAAAAATATTCCCAAGAAGTTCTTCTTCTTACAACTTTTTATCACAGGTTTTTATACTATAGGGGTATTAAGTTCTCTGTTCGCTGGTACCATTATGCCTCAGTATAGAGTTACCGCAAGTCAACTTTCTGGTATAATAAATGGTATAGCCACTATACTTCTTATGGTATTTGTAGACCCATCTGTGGCTATCATAACTGATCAGGTATTAAGAGGAGCTAGACCGGAGGAAGATATGCGGAATGTAGTAGTGGTACTTGCCTTTGCAAGAATATTAGGAACTATACTGGCACAGGCATTGATAGTTCCCTGTGCTTATCTAGTAGCTTTTGTAGCTACAAAAATGTGAAGGAGGTAAAGATGCTTTCTATAGAAGAAGTTATGCATATAGAAAAATTAGCAAGATTAAAACTCTCGGATAAAGAGAGAGAGCAATATAGAAAACAGCTCAGTGATGTTTTGGATTATGCAGCTAGACTTAATGAAATAGATACTACCAATGTCCCTCCTATGTATCATGTATTGCCTGTTACAAATGTCTTTCGAGAAGATAGCCCTAAACAAAACTTCTCTCAAGAGGATGCATTGAAGAACGCCCCTCTTAAGGAGAATGGATTTTTTGTTATTCCTCCAATCTTAGGGGGTGAAGAATAGTGGACTTAGCAGATTTAACTGCTCATAGTCTTATAGAGTTAATAAAGAAGAGGGATGTTTCTCATTTAGAAGTTGTTAATAGCTTCTTAGAGAGGATAGAAAGATGTGAATCAAGGATAAAAGCCTATCTCTCTCTGAGAGATAGGGAAGATATCATCTCCTCTATAAGAGAGGATAATCCTTATTCGGCACTCCTTATCGCTATAAAGGACAATATCCTGGTAAAGGGATTACGTGCTACCTGCGCATCCAAAATTCTATCTAACTTTATAGCTCCATACAATGCTACTGTGATAGAAAAACTCAATCAGAGAGGCTTTAATATAGCAGGTAAGACGAACCTAGATGAATTTGCTATGGGCTCTTCTACTGAAAACTCATCATTTGGTCCAACCAAGAATCCTTGGGACCTTGAAAGGGTTCCAGGAGGTTCTAGTGGTGGCTCAGCTGCCAGTGTAGCAATGGGGGAAAGTGTTTGGGCATTGGGTTCAGATACTGGAGGTTCTATAAGACAGCCTGCATCTTTTTGTGGAGTTGTTGGATTAAAACCCACCTATGGGACTGTATCCAGGTATGGACTTGTTGCCTTTGCGTCAAGTCTAGACCAAATAGGTCCTATAACGAAAGATGTTACAGATAATGCCCTTTTATACAGTATTATAAGCGGATATGACCCACACGATTCTACCTCTTTAAAGTTAGAGCCATACAGATTTACTGAGCTCCAGCAGGATATAAGAGGAGTAAAAATAGGCGTAATAAGGGAGCTTATGGGAGAGGGCGTAGATAATGCGGTGAAAAATTGTATCAATGAGGCTATAAATACATTTGAATCTTTAGGAGCAATAGTTGATGAGGTCTCCCTTCCACATATAGACTATTCTGTACCTACATATTATATACTTGCCCCTGCTGAGGCTAGTTCAAATCTGGCAAGGTTTGATGGTGTAAGATATGGATTTAGAGCCTTTGGACAGACAGCAGAAGAGATGATGTCTAATACAAGAGGGGAGGGATTTGGACCTGAGGTAAAGAGGCGAATAATGCTCGGAACCTATGTGCTAAGTGCAGGTTATTACGAGGCTTTTTATTTGAAGGCGCTGAAGTTTAGAAATCTTATCGCCTCCGATTTTAACAGTGCGTTTAAAGAATTTGATGTTCTCATCTCTCCAACCTCTCCTGTTTTACCCTTTAAATTGGGAGAAAAGACAGAAAATCCACTAGAGATGTATCTCTCGGATATATGTACTATTCCTATAAATCTTGCAGGTATCCCTGCTATATCTATCCCTTGTGGTTTTGTGAATAACTTACCAGTTGGTTTACAGATTATAGGTCCTACCTTTAGTGAGTCTATGCTTTTTAGAGTAGCCTATGGATTTGAACAGGCTACACCCTTTCATAAGAATAGACCAAATGTTGGAGGGAGATAATAATGGATTACGAGGTGAACATTGGCATAGAGATACATGCAGAGTTACTTACCTCTTCTAAGGTGTTCTGTAGCTGCCCCGTGAGGTTTGGTGACCCTCCAAATACCCTTACCTGTCCAGTATGTCTAGGGTTACCAGGTGCCCTTCCAGTATTAAATAAAAAGGCGGTAGATTTTGCTATTCTTACAGCACTGGCTCTAAATTGCCAGATAAATGAACATCCTATATTCCACCGGAAGAACTATTACTATCCTGACCTTCCTAAAAACTATCAGATCTCTCAGTATGATACTCCTATAGGGATAAATGGTTACTTAGATATAGAAAGCGAAGATGGAGAGAAGAGGATAAGAATAAGAAGGGTTCATTTGGAAGAAGATACAGGTAAGCTTTTGCATAGCAGTGGACATATCACCCATTCAGAGATGTCTTTTGTAGATTTTAATAGGAGTGGGGTTCCTCTTTTAGAGATTGTCTCCGAGCCAGATATTTCTACTACAGAGGAGGCAAAGGAGTATCTTACTAATATAAGGGATATCTTAATATTCCTTGGTGTATGTGATGGTAAGATGGAAGAGGGAAGTATGAGATGTGAGGCAAACATATCAGTGAGAAAGAAGGGTGTTCAGAGATTAGGAACGAAAACAGAACTTAAGAATATAAATTCCTTTAGGGCTGTAGAAAGGGCTCTATTATATGAGATAGATAGGCAGATAAAGGTGCTCTCCAGTGGAGGGGAGGTTGTTCAGGAGACTAGACACTGGGATGAAAAGAATGATAGGACCGTAAGTATGAGAGGAAAAGAAGAAGCCCATGACTATAGATACTTCCCAGAACCAGACCTTGTTCCTCTTGAGATCGATAAGAGTTGGATAGAGAGGCTTAGGTCTCTTCTACCTGAACTTCCTGACCAAAAGTATGAAAAGTATAAAGCCCTTGGATTACCTTCATATGATGCTAAATTATTGGCTCATGATATAGAATTATCAAGATTCTTTGAGGAGACAGTAAAGATATTTGATAATCCCAAGATGGTTTCAAATTGGTTATTGGGCGATATTACCAAGGAACTTAAGGATAGGAATAAGTTTATCTCTCAGACGTCTCTTAGCCCAGATATCCTAGCAGAGATGCTTTCCCTCATAGAAGAAGGAAAGATAAGTGGACGTATAGCTAAAGACTTGCTTCCAGAGCTTATAGATAAGGGAATATCTCCTAAAAGATTGATAGAAGAGAGAAATCTTAGCCAGATTACAGATACTGAATCGGTGCTCGAAATAATAAGACAGGTGATAAGAGATAATACTAATGTAGTAGAAGAATATAAAAGAGGAAAAGAGAAGTCATTTATTTTTCTTGTAGGTCAGGTAATGAAGCTCACTAAGGGGAGGGCAAATCCAAAACTGGTAAATGAGCTTTTAAAGAAAGAATTGGGGTAAGTATCCTTATTGTTAGTAATGGATATGCGGAAGACGATATAGCTTTAAGGTTAGGGCTTGAGTTAAAGAACCGACTTCCTCAAGGTAATATTGTTTTTCTTCCTATGGTAGGAGAAGGAAATCGATTTAAAAGTTGCGACCTTCCAGTGTTGTATTATGGGAGATTATATCCAAGTGGAGGTTTTGGTTTTAGGAATGGGATCTTTTCTCTGAAAGAAGATATAGAGATGGGACTATTAAGGGACCTTAGAGAAATATTTCATATATTAAGGAGGTCTTTATTTGATACGGTCATCTGTGTGGGTGATCCGTTTAATCTCTTATTTACTAGCTTGGGCACACATAAAAAGGTCTTTTTTGTATCTACTGATCAGGGACATTCTGGCTGGGTGAGAGGATTTAATAATATAGAGATAGGTATTCTTAGCCATTATACCATTTGGACATTTACTAGAGATAGAAAGACATTAGAGATTTTGAATAAAAAGGGATTTAAAAGGGTATCTTACCTGGGAAATCCTCTTATGGACTGTATAGATGAACCAAGGTTCTTATTACCTGAGGGTATTACTCTCTTACCTGGAACAAGAAAGGATTGTGGAAGAAACTTAAGGTATCTTCTTGATGTAATAAAAAAGGTCCCCGGAGATTATAACTACTATGTTTCAGTAAATGCCAATTCTGAATCTATAATACTTGACACCTTAAAGAGAGATTACAAGTTATTAGGATGGGATTATGGTTATATGATAGATGCACCTAAAAGGATATATGTTGGCAAAGGGGTTTTCTCAGAGATGATAAATTCAAGCCTCTTAGTTATAGGACTTTCTGGTAGCGGGAACGAACAGTCTGCAGGTTTAGGCAAGCCAGTGGTGAGTTTCTATATAGATGGTGTGCAGTATAATGCGAGATTTATAAATGAGCAGAAGAAGTTGCTTGGTGATGCCCTTATCCTTTCTAGGATAGAAGATGTTCACTTGGTAGTCGATGAACTCTTAAAAAATCCTAAGGAGATAGAAAGAAGGGGCAATATAGGGAAGGAAAGGATGGGGGAGAGAGGGGCAATCTCTAAGATATCTGAATTTGTAAAGGACTGGACCTATGAAAATAGGTGATAAAATCGTTATATATATTGAAAAGATAGTTTGGGAAGGAAAGGGTTTAGCTCACTATAATGGAGAGGTGGTTATGGTAGATTATGTGTTACCAGGTGAAAGAGTAAAGGTAAAGATAGAGGAAGTAAAGAAGGATTATGCTATAGGTTCTCTTATAGAGATTATAGAGGCTTCTAGAGAAAGAATTCTTCCCAGGTGTAGACATTTCTATCAATGTGGAGGATGTAGTTTCCAGCATACAAGCTATGACTACCAGATAAAGTTAAAAAGAGAAGCTGCAATAGAGGCTATGTCCAGGATACTTGGGAGGGAAATAAGGTATGATAGAGTTATAAAATCTCCTAATCCTTGGTATTACAGAAATAAAGCTCAATTTCCTCTAGAGAGATCTGATAATAAGATAGTAGGAGGGTTCTATCGAAGGAATACCCATAGGATTATAGACCTGCAGGAGTGTCCTATCCACCCCCCTATCTTTATAGAGATCTTAAAGTGGATAAAGGCAAAGATAAAGGAAAAAGATATAAAGTTAAGATACCTCTATTTAAGAGGAAACCAATCTGGGGATATTATGGTAACATTCGTAACTTGGGAACGTGTAAGAGATTTAGGAGAGGTTGTATCTGAGTTAAAAAGGACCTTCCCAGAGGTAATTAGTGTTTATCAGAATATAAATAAAGATCAAGGTAATGTTATACTAGGAGATAGGTTTTATCTTATAGATGGAGCAGAAAAATTGGAACAAAGGATAATGGATTATAAGTTCTTGGTCTCTCCAGGTTCTTTCTTTCAGGTGAATATTCCCCAGGTAGAGTCTATTATAGATTTTGTTACGTCTGTGATTTCTTCTTATAAGGGAGGGGTATTTATAGATGGATATGCTGGAGTTGGAACCTTTACTATTCCGCTATCTAGGGTATCTAGATATGGCTATAGTATAGAAGATAATCCAACTGCAGTAAAAGATGCCATAGATAATATAAGGCTGAATAAGGTATCCAATGTAAGGATTAGGAAAGGAAAAACTGAGATAGAGACAAGAAGGATATTAGAGGAAGATGATATTAATTATATATTGATAGACCCTCCTAGGAAGGGAATCGAAAGGGATTTCGCTCTCTTTCTTTCTAGAATCTCTCTGGATACTATTATCTATGTCTCTTGTAACCCTGCAACATTAGCCAGAGATATTAAAATATTAGAATCTGGAAACTTTTCTCTTAAAGAGCTAGTGGGTTTTGACCTTTTCCCTCAGACTGCCCATATAGAATATGTGGCTGTTTTGACAAGGAGGAGTGTATGAGTAATTTTGTTCATCTCCATATACATTCGGAATATAGTCTGCTCGATGGTGCCTGTAGGATAGATGATTTGATAGAAGAAGCGGTAAAACAGGAAATGCCAGCCTGTGCTATTACTGACCATGGGAATATGTATGGTGTGGTAAAGTTCTATAAGAAGGCTAAGTCGAATAATATAAAACCTATAATAGGATGTGAGGTCTATGTTGCACCAGGAAGGATAGAGGAGAGAAATCCTCAAGAGTATAATCATCATATTATACTTCTTGCGATGAATAATAACGGATACAAAAATCTTACCAAGTTGGTTAGTAAGGCCTGGCTTGAGGGTTTTTATTATAAACCCAGAGTGGATAAAGATATTTTAGAAGAATTCAATGAAGGGCTTATTGCCTTATCTTCTTGTATTCAGGGGGAAATACCTAATCTTATTCTTAACGGAGAATTTGACAAGGCAAGGTCAGTTATAGACTGGTATAGGAACATATTCTCCGATCGATTCTACCTAGAGCTACAAGACCATAAGATGCCAGAGGAAGCAAAGGTAAATTCGATAATAAAGAAGATGGCAAAAGAGATGGATATTCCATTGGTGGCAACTAATGATGTGCATTATTTAAAGAAAGAGGATGCTGTATATCATGATATCCTTCTTGGGGTTCAGACTAATAAAAAGATCGATGACCCAGATAAGATGAAGTTTCCTACTAGCGAATTTTATTTTAAAACAGAAGAGGAGATGAAGAATCTATTTAGTGATGTTCCAGAGGCTATAGAGAATACATTAGAGATTGCTGCTAGATGTAATGTAGAGATCAACTTTGACACATATCATATTCCAGAGTATCCAATCCCTGAAGGCGAAACTACCTCTAGTTACCTTAGAAAACTTGTAGAGGCAGGATTTACTAGAAGATATGGTTCAGATCCGCCTAGAGGGGCAAGAGAGAGATTAGATTATGAACTCTCTATGATAGAGAAGATGGGTTTTTCCGGATATTTCCTTATAGTCTGGGATGTAGTACACTTTGCTAAGACCCACAATATTATGGTAGGGCCAGGAAGAGGAAGTGCGGCAGGCAGTATGGTATCGTATTGCCTAGAGATTACCAATATAGAGCCTCTAAGTATGGGTCTTCTCTTTGAAAGGTTTCTAAATCCTGAGAGAATAAGTATGCCTGATATCGATATAGACTTTGCTGATGAAAAGAGACAAGAGGTAATAAAGTATGTTACAAGAAAATACGGGGAAGATAAGGTGGCTCAGATTATTACGTTTGGAACTATGGCAGCTAGGGCTGCTGTAAGAGATGTTGGAAGGGTATTGAATATCCCATATGGTGATATAGATAGGCTGGCAAAGACTATACCTTTTGGAAGTTCTATAACTGAGGCATTAGAGGTTTCTTCTGAATTAAGGTCATTCTATGAGAATACAGATTGGGCTTATAGGGTTATCGATATAGCCAAAACACTTGAAGGTATGCCACGTCATGCTTCTACTCATGCCGCAGGCGTAGTGATATCTAGATTCCCATTGACAGATCTAGTTCCACTTCAGAGGGGTCCTGAAGGAGAGGTAGTGACGCAGTTTGAAATGGGAGATTTGGAAGCACTTGGATTATTAAAGATAGACTTTCTTGGTCTAAGGACATTGACTATACTTGAAAATACAATTAAAATTGCCAAAGGTCTTACAGGAGAAGATATAGAGTTGGATAAGATTCCTCTAGATGATAAGGAGACATATAGACTCTTGCAATCGGGAGAAACAATAGGGGTATTTCAACTTGAAAGTTCTGGGATGAGGAACCTGTTAAAGGATATGAAACCAGAATGTTTCGAAGATGTTAGCTCTGTTCTGGCTTTATACCGGCCTGGTCCTCTTGGGAGTGGAATGGTGAAGGATTTTATCAATCGAAAGAGAGGAGAATCTCCTATAGAATATCCACATCCACTTCTTGAGCCTATCCTTAAAGAAACCTATGGCGTTATTGTATACCAGGAGCAGGTTATGCAGATAGCTAATGTCCTCTCTGGGTTCACTCTTGGTGAGGCAGACCTCTTAAGGAGAGCTATGGGTAAAAAATTACCTGAGGTTCTGGCTCAACAAAGGAGTAGATTTATAGATGGGGCAATAAAGAAGAATATCCCTCAGGAGATAGCCTCACATATATTCGACCTGATGGAATACTTTGCTGGATATGGGTTCAATAAGTCTCATACAGTAGCTTACGGACTATTATCTTATCAAACCGCTTATCTTAAGGCACATTATCCTTTAGCTTATATGACTGCTCTTCTTATAAGTGTAGAGGGGAACATAGAAAAGGCAGCAAAATATATACAAGAGGCAAGAAGGTTGGGAATAAAGGTCCTTCCTCCAGATGTGAATGAGAGTTATGTACACTTTACTCCAATCGGAAATGATATAAGATTTGGGTTAGCTGCTATAAAGAATGTAGGAGAAGGGGCTGTAGAAGCCATATTAGAAGCGAGAAAGACTGGAGGAAATTTTAAAGGAATAGAAGACTTCTTAAACAGGGTGGATCTGAGGAAGGTAAATAAAAAGGTAATAGAGAGTCTTATTAAGGCAGGAGCTTTTGATTCTACTGGAAGAAGTAGAGCATCTTTATTGGCTACATTTGACCAGTACCAAGAAAAGAGAGGAAGGGTAAAAGGGAAAAAGAAGAACCTCTTTGAAGAAGAAGAGGTTGAGACATCTTCACTTAGTATAGAGGAATTCCCTAAAGAGGAAATACTTGCTATGGAGAAAGAGCTAATTGGACTTTACATCTCTGATAATCCTTTATTTTATTATGCAGATGAGTTGGCAAGGAAGATATCTCATAGTATAGAAGAGCTGGAGGAGATTGATGATAACTCTACAGTAATGATTGGTGGTATTATATCTGGTAAAAAACTTATAGAAACGAAAAATGGAAAGATGGGGTTTCTTCAGGTAGAGGATTTATCTGGGAATATAGAGGTAGTAGTGTTTCCAAAATTATTTAAAGAAATTAAGGATGAGATAAATAACTCTACTAATGTATTTATAATAGAGGGTAAAGTAGATAAGAAGGAGGAAGAAATTAAGGTAATAGCAGATAAGATTTCACTCCTTGGAAGGGCTATAGGGACTACTGGCCCTAGATGTTTGCATATAGGCATAGGTGAGGATAAGTGTTCAGATAGTGTATTATTTAGGATTAAAGATGTTATTTCTGAATATAAAGGAGACCTTCCAGTGATTATTCATATAATTGATGATGTTGAGGTCTATAGGATAGCTTTAGGACAAGAGTATAAGGTTAGAGAGACAGGACACTTAATTAAACAACTTCAGACTATTTTAGGAGTGTCAAATGTATGGATTGAATAACAGATTCGATGTCCTCATTATAGGAAGTGGTATTGCAGGTTTGTATACTGCTTTGAATATAGACCCTAGATATAAGGTCTATATTGTGACAAAAAGTGATATAAGAGAGAGCAATTCTTACAATGCTCAGGGTGGTATAGCGGCAGCAATTGGTGAAGACGATAGCCCTGACATCCATTTTGAAGACACTATAAAGGCTGGGGATGGGCTCTGTAATCCGGAAGCTGTAAGGCTTCTGGTGGATGAGGCTCCGGGTATTGTAGATGACCTTTTGAAATTGGGGGTAGATTTTGATAGAAATGAGGATGGAAGAATAGATTTGGGCAGGGAAGGGGCTCATTCTAGAAGAAGGGTCTTACATAGTAATGGAGATGCAACTGGGAAGGCAATTATGGATGTTCTCATACGGCATATCTTAGATAGGAGACTTCCTTTTAAGGACAATGTTATGCTCTTAGATTTAATTATAGAAGATAATACCTGTAAGGGTGCCATTGTATGGGATAGAGAGAAAGAGATAGCCTATCCTATCTATGCTAATGCCACTGTCCTGGCTACAGGGGGTATTGGACAGATATACCCCTTTACTACAAATCCATCTGTTGCCTGCGGTGATGGGATTGCTGTGGCATATAATGCCGGTGCAGAAGTTAGTGATATGGAGTTTATCCAATTCCATCCTACTGTATTAAAGATGCCTGGTGCTCCTTCGCTTCTTATTACAGAATCAATAAGAGGAGAAGGTGGAATATTGAGGAATAGAGATGGAAAGAGATTTATCCTCGATTATCATGAGATGGGAGAGCTTGCCCCGAGAGATGTGGTGTCTAGAGCTATTACTGAGGAGATGGAAAAAACTGGAGCGGATTGTGTCTATCTTGACATTACACATCTTCCAAAGGATTTTATTCTTTTACATTTTCCTACTATCTATAGAGAATGTCTAAAGTATGGGATAGATATTACAAAGGATTATATACCTGTAGCTCCTGCAGCTCACTATATGATGGGTGGAATAAGAACTAATCTTAATGGTGAGACAAGTATAAAGGGTCTTTATGCCTGTGGAGAATGTGCCTCTACAGGGATTCATGGGGCTAATAGGATGGCAAGTAATTCTTTACTAGAGGGTTTGGTTTTTGGTAAAATTATAGCTCAAGAGATTCCTAATTATATTAATAAGAACGGTGATCTTACTAAAAATGATAAGATACCAATCCTAGAAAAGGCAATTGTAGATAGGAGTAATTTCTCTAGCATAAGGGTTAGATTACAGTGGCTTATGTGGAATAATTGTGGGATAAGAAGAGATGAAAATGGATTAAAAGAGCTCCTCTCTAGGATAGAAGAAGTCAAGAGGGATATTAAGGGTCTACCAGTTAATAATTTCTTAGACCTAGAGACCAAGAATATGATTATCTTGGCTCAACTTATAGGGGAGAGTGCCCTAGAGAGGCAAGAGAGCAGAGGTGCCCATTTTAGAAGAGATTATCCAAATAAGAATGATATATTATGGAGAAAACATATTATAAAGAAGAAGGATGCCTATGAAGGACATATCTGAGTTGATTATGAACGCCTTGGAAGAAGATATTGGAACGGGGGATATCACTACAGAGTTAACAGTGGAAGATTCCCTCAGGGGTGTAGCTTTTATTAAGTGTAAAGAGGATGGTATATTATGCGGTTCTGAAGTAGTAAGAGATGTCTTCCTTTGTCTAGATAATTCATTAGAACTGGAATTACTAAAAAAGGATGGTGAAGAAATAGTCTCAGGAGAGAAGGTAATTGTAATAAGAGGTAAGGTCAAAAGTATCCTTATGGGAGAAAGGGTAGCGTTGAACTTTTTATCACATCTTTCTGGTATAGCAACTATGACAAACAAATTTGTAAAGATGCTTCCACCATCGACAAAACTCCTTGATACACGTAAAACTCTTCCTGGTTTAAGGATATTAGAAAAGTATGCTGTTAGAGTTGGGGGAGGTAAGAACCATCGTTTTGGACTCTATGATGGTATCCTTATAAAGGATAATCATATTATAGCCTCTGGTGGTATAAAGCAGGCGGTTGACAAAGTAAAAAGGAGTGCTCCTCACTATATGAAGATAGAGGTAGAGGCATTTTCCTTAGAAAACGTAAGAGAAGCCTTAGATGCTGGAGTAGATATAATTTTACTTGATAATATGGACCCACAAACAATCAGAGAGGCAATCAGTATTATAAATGGAAGGGCTAAAATAGAGATTTCGGGTGGTATTAACAATAATAATATACATCTATTCACAGAATTACCTATAGATTTTATCTCTGTTGGAGCAATTACTCACTCAGCTAAGGCTCTTGACTTTTCTCTCTCTCTGGAGGATTATTTTGAATAAAGAGGATGCTATAAGTCTACATAGATATCTAAAGGGGAAGATTACTGTTGAATCAAAGGTGGATGTCCTGGATAGTAAAGATTTGACTCTGGTTTATACTCCCGGGGTAGGTTTCGTCTCTGAGGAAATTGCTAAGGATAAGACTAAGGTCTATGAGTATACTTGGAAGAATAATACTGTGGCGGTAGTAAGTGATGGAAGTGCGGTGTTAGGGTTAGGTAACATTGGTCCTGAGGCAGCACTTCCTGTAATGGAAGGTAAAGCCCTCTTAATAAGGAGATTCGCTGGAGTAAATGCGGTTCCAATATGTGTAAGTTCTAAATCCTGGGAAGATACTGTTAATATCATTCTTTCTTTAGCTCCTACGTTTGGGCTTATTCTCTTGGAGGATATAAAAGCCCCGGAGTGTTTTAAGATAGAAGAAGCCTTAAAGGAGAAAATGCCAATTCCTTTCTTCCATGATGACCAGCATGGGACAGCAGTTGCTGTTTTGGCTGGGCTTATAAATGCCTTAAAGATTGTTAAGAAGAAGAAAGAAGATGTAAAAGTTGTTATTTCTGGTGCTGGGGCAGCAGGCACCGCAGTTACCTATCTCCTTTTAGATTTTGGATTTAAGTATATAATAGTGTGTGACAGTAAAGGTATAATATCTCTAGAAAGGAAAGACCTGAATGAAGAAAAGTTGATGCTAGCAAAAGTTACAAATCCATATATGATAAATGGCACTTTAGAAGATGCAATAATAGGATCAGATGTCTTTATAGGTCTTTCAGCTCCAAATATAGTCTCAAAGGAGATGATAGAGAGTATGGCTTCTAACTCAATAGTCTTTGCTATGGCTAATCCTATACCTGAGATAGATTATAACGAGGCTATAGAGGGAGGGGCAAAAGTGGTAGCTACTGGCAGGTCAGATTATCCTAACCAGATAAATAATCTTCTTGTCTTTCCGGGACTTATAAAGGGGACACTGATATCTAGGAAAAAGATAGATAAGGATGTAAAGATAAACGCAGCAAGAGCAATAGCTAGTATTGTTTCAGAAGAAGATTTGACTAAAGGTATAATAATTCCTAGCCCATTTAACCCATTAATAGTAGATAAGGTCTCCGAGGCAGTTATAAGTTATGGGTAATTATATGTTTGATTTTAAGTTAAATCTAAAATTAAATTTAGAATGCAATCTAAAGAGATGGAGAAGACAATAGAGGTTTCCCTAGAACTGAGAGAGAAGGTTTACACCCAGATAAAGGAGGCTATATTAAATAGAGAACTTCAAAGTGGGATGAAGCTTACTATAGACCTCCTGTCTAAGATGTTCAATGTAAGTCCTACACCTATCAAGGAGGCTCTTGTTGCCTTAGAAAGGGAAGGACTTATTGAAAATAAGCCAAGGCGGGGTGCTTTTGTAACAACCTTAACCTTGAAAGATGTAGAAGAGATATACAGTTTAAAAGAAGTTCTTGAGGGACTAACAGGGAAAAGAGCAGTAGATAAAGTTTCTGAACTACATATATCTAGGTTAAATAACATATTAAAGGAAAGTGAGAAATGTCTGAGAGCAAATGATTTTCTAAAATATGAGGATTTAGATACCCAATTTCACTCTATAATAAGAGAGATAGCTGATGATAAAAGGCTTGAATATTTTATATCTATATTGAACTCTCAAATTAAACTTGTTATTCCTGTTTCTAGTATTTTACAGGGGAGGATGGAAAGTTCTCTCCAGGAGCATAGAAAAATTCTATCGTCTCTAGAGAGAAAAAATTCACAGAGTGCAGAGTTCTACTGTAGAGAACATATAAGATTAGAAAAGGAAGCTGCTCTAAATGAGCTTAAATTTAGAGGGGTTAGGATAAAGTAATTTTTTTATGATATAATATGTGATATAATTTATAAGGTTGGAGTTATGAGAAGGAAAGATGGTTTTATCTTATTATTTGTAATAATTATAATCCTAGTGCTTTCTGCTTTCATTGCAGTAGGAATGGCTTTGGTTTTGAATATTCAAAGAAGTTTAAATGTAAGTTTTGATGTAAACTCGAAAGCAGATGAGGTTGCCAATGCTGGTATTGAAGATGCTATATCCTGGTTTAAAAGACAGCTCTCTCAACCTGTAACAGTTTTTTCTCCTCAAGGGCCACCAGATACACCTCAAGAGAATGATACTGAGGATTCTACTATAGGATTAGTAAGAGAATACCTGATCTCAGGGAATATCTATGGTAGATATGAAGTCCCAAAGAGCGAAGTAGCGGATGTTTCTATAAAGAGGGGGCTTACACAGACAGGAAGTATCTGGAAGATCACAAGCTATGGTTATGTCTTTCAGAAGCTAGACCCAAATAAAAAGTTCAATGAAGCACCTAACAGGATACTTGGACAGAGTAAA
>Ga0078972_1000963_pt1 | contig 116122 bp, 112 predicted proteins | sample YelNatPaOPGAMG01_FD_67568 | JGI IMG/M metagenome (GOLD analysis project Ga0078972, IMG submission 67568) | Hot spring thermophilic microbial communities from Obsidian Pool, Yellowstone National Park, USA - OP-RAMG-01 (SPADES assembly) (version 2) | ecosystem: Environmental > Aquatic > Thermal... | reverse complement strand
GCGTTCAACAGGGTTCGGTTTGGAAGTCCGAATACTTCGGTGACATCCACGAGCTTCGGCGTTATCACTTCGCAAGCGAACTCGCCGCGCCAAACCCAGATCGGCTTGAAATTCTTGTTCTAAGCGACCCGGTCACTGCGGAGCACGGCTAAAGCTAACGAGCGCCGGAGACGATAACCGGGATGATGTCCCGGTGCGCTTTGGTAGTGTTTCTGTTGGTGGCCGGGGCTGCGCCTTCAGCGTGGCTGGCTTGGACCTTTCGTGAACTGCCGCACTTTGGCTGGATCCACGATGATGGAATTTATGTGGTCACCGCGAAAGCGCTGGCGGAAGGGCAGGGGTATCGCATCGCCAGTTTTCCGGGGGCCCCTTACCAGACAAAGTATCCGCCGCTTTACCCCGCCATCCTAGCCCTCATCTGGCGGTGGAATCCCCACTTTCCGGAGAACCTTTCATGGTTCCTGCTGCTGTCCTGGATGGGTTTCGCTGTCTTTTTGGCCGTGGCGTACCGGGTTTTCCGGCGCTTTGAGTTTTCGGAGACGGAAAGTGCGGCGCTCACGGCGGCCGTCGGGCTGACGCCTCCCATCGCCTATTACGGCACTACCGTTATGCCGGACTTATGGTTTTGCGCGGTGCTGCTGGCTGGACTGTTGTGGGCGGAGCGGGGTCGCGCGCTGGTTGCGGGTGTGGCTTGCGGAGTGGCCTTCTTGACGAAGACCATGGCGTTGCCGGCGATAGGATCGGTTGCCTTGTTGTACCTCTGGCGGCGGCGACCCAAAAGCGCTGTGGCTTTCCTTGCCGGCGCCGTCCCGTTTGTAGGGGGGTGGTTTTTTTGGGTTCATTCCCACGCAATCGCTACTACCGACCTCACGACCCTCTACTACACGGATTATCTCGGCTACCATCTCCAAACCGGCGCCTGGCGCCACGAAGCCATCGTTTTGTGGAAAAACTTGGGCGTGTTCTTTGGGGAATTCGGAAGCCTCGTGATTTTCAACCTCTCCTCCACGAGTCTGGGAGTGCACTTGTCACGCCTGTTGACAGCAGCGGCCATCGCCGGCGTGGTGCGGCTTGCAGCGAAGGGCGCATTCCTCCACTATGTGGCGTTTAGCGCAGCTTTCTTGGCGCAGTTGCTGCTCTGGAACTTCCCGCCCTCGGAGCGTTTTCTATTTGTCCTTTACCCGCTCCTTCTGGCGGGTTTGTACCGCGAACTGTCGAGGCTGGTAACGCTGATCGCAAGAACCTTCCGGGAAGCTACAGCGGCCAGCCGCGTGGTTGCGGCAGGCTTTCTTGCCGGGCTGGCAGCGGTGGGGATCACGCTGGTGTTCGTCAATGGGCGGACTTTATTCCGCGATTTTCCAGCGACGAACCGGCAGGCCCGCGACCGGCGCGCCGCTTGCGTGCTGGACTTCCAGTGGATGGTGGAGAACCTACCCTCCGGCGCTCGCATACTGGCAGATCATGACCCGGTTCTGTACTTGTACACCGGGCGTCAGAGCTCCCGGCTGAGCGTCAACCCGCTGTGGTTCTATCTCGATGATCCCCGGTGGATACATCGTTCCATCCAGCGCGCGGCTGAGCTCGCCCACAATCACCAGATGGCGTACTTGTACGTGACCGACGCTGACTTCGCCATTGAACTCCCCCCATCGGAACAAGCGCGCGCTCTACATTACCTCCATTCGGAAAGCGGCTTCGAGCTTCTTCACCGTTCCAGACACGGAGCGGTTTATCGAATCCCTTGATGGGCTGCGCGAGTTTCTTACTGGGAAGCGCAGCCGAATCGGTACACTGGAAGCATGCGGCATCTGCTGTGGCTTCTAATGTTTGTCTGCGCTTGGGCGAATGCGCAGACCGGACGGTTTGACGTCCATGCGCTGCTCGAAATAGCGCGCATCAGCGATCCTCAAATCTCCCCAGACGGCAAGCTGCTGGCTTTTACCGTCCAGCGAATCGATGTGGAGAAAAACACTTCAGTGAAGCAGATCTATGTGGTTCCGCTAGCGGGTGGCGAGCCCAAGCCGATTACCTCGGAGGGCAGCAACAGCCGCCCGCGGTGGTCGCCGGACTCCAAGCGCATCGCTTTCGTATCGACTCGCGGAGGCTCAAGCCAGATCTGGACCATGAACCCGGACGGATCCGGAGCCAAGCAAATCACCCATCTTGCCACCGAAGCCGACGGAGTGCTGTTCTCCCCTTCCGGCAAGCACCTGATATTCACTAGCGAGGTGTACCCGGAATGCGCCGATGACACCTGCAACCAGAAAAAATTGGAGGAAGAAAAAGCAAATCCGGTCAAGGCGCGCATCTACACATCCCTGCTCTACCGCCACTGGAACGAGTGGAGAGGAAAGCGCCGGAAGCATCTGTTTGTGGTCGCCGCCGAGGGAGGAATTCCTAAAGACCTAACTCCGGGCGATCGGGACGCCCCGCCTTTTGCCCTCGACGGTGAAGATTACGCTGTTTCTCCGGATGGGAAAGAGTTGTGTTTTGTGATGAATACGGACGCGGACCTGGCGCTGAGCACAAACTCCGATCTTTTTGTCGTACCTATCGAGGGCGGCGAGCCTAGGCGCATCAGCATGAATACGGCTGCGGATAATACCCCTCAATACTCTCCCGACGGCAAGTGGCTCGCCTGGCGGCAGCAAGCGCGCCCCGGGTACGAGAGTGACCGCTGGCGTTTGGTGGTTATGGAACGGGCGACGGGAAAATCTAGCGTGCTCACGGAAAACCTGGACCGCTGGGTTACCGGTTTCACGTGGGCGCCGGACTCGGGGCGCATTTTCTTTACAGTGGAGGATCGCGGGCGCACCCAAGTGCACCTAGTAGCGGTCAGAGGGGGCGCCGCCAGACTGATTCTCGGTGGTTCGAGCCATGTCAGTGACGTGCAACTGACGGGGGATGGCAAGACCATGGTCTACTTGGAAAACTCCGGGTCCAAACCCAATGAGATCTACAAGGTGTCCTCTGCGGGCGGGACTCCGCAAGCCCTCACGCACCTTAACGACAGCCTGCTCCGGCGCTACAACCTGAGCAAACTAGAGGAGATCTGGGTGGAGGGCGCCGAAAAGGCTCAAGTCCACGCATTTCTGATCAAACCCCCGGACTTCAACCCCAAACGAAAGTATCCGGCGCTCGTGCTGATTCATGGCGGACCGCAGGGCGCTTGGGGAGAGAGTTGGACTTACCGCTGGAATGCGCAGGTCTTTGCTCACGCCGGATTCGTCGTCGTTGAGCCAAACCCAAGAGGATCAACGGGTTATGGGCAGCGATTTATTGATGAGATCAATGCGGACTGGGGCGGCAAGGTTTATGAGGATCTGATGGCAGTGACCGACTATGTAGCCGGACTACCGTACATCGATAAAGAGCGCATGGTTGCTGCGGGCGGCTCTTACGGAGGCTACATGGTGAACTGGATTCTAGGCCACACCGACCGGTTCAAGGCCCTGGTCTCGCACGCAGGAGTGTTTGACTTGCGCAGTATGGCGGGCGAAACCGAGGAGCTATGGTTCCCGCTGTGGGAGTTTCGCGGCATGCCTTGGGACAACCCGGAAGTGTACGCACAATGGTCACCTAGTTATTTCGTAAAGAATTTCAAGACGCCCACGCTGGTAATTCACGGAGAACAGGACTACCGCGTCCCATATGGACAGGGGTTGCAGCTTTTTACGGCTCTACAACTGCAAAAGGCGCCTTCGAAACTGGTCTTGTTTCCCGATGAAGGGCACTGGATCAACAAACCTCGGAACGCCATACTCTGGTATCAGAGCTTCATCGATTGGATCACGGAGTGGACGCGGAAGTGATGTCGCGCGGCAATTTTTTCATGCCGTCCTGAAAGGGACCGGACGGCCTCGCATGATAAACTGAAAGTTTCCCATGCAAATCGAGAAAGTCTATGAGCCCCAACGGTTTGAGCCCCGTTGGGCGCGATGGTGGAAGGAGAGTGGCATCTTCCGTGCGGATGTGCATGCGGAAGGCCCTGTTTTCTCGTTGGTCATCCCTCCGCCGAACGTAACTGGCTCGCTGCATGCGGGGCATATGCTCGAGCATACCGAGATCGATATGACGGTCCGGTGGCGCCGCATGATGGGGTACAACACCTTATGGCTTCCGGGGACGGACCACGCGGGCATAGCCACTCAAATGGTAGTTGAGCGGGAACTCGCCAAGCAGGGCCTTAGCCGTCATGATTTGGGGCGGGAAGCCTTTGAAAAGCGTGTTTGGGAATGGAAGGAACAATACGGTGGGACGATCAAGAACCAGATGATCCAAGTGGGCGCCAGTTGCGACTGGAGCCGAGAACGCTTCACTCTGGACCCCGGACTCTCACGCGCCGTCCGCACCACGTTTGTCCGCTTGTATGAAAAAGGTTTGATTTACCGCGGCGAGTACATGATTAACTGGTGTCCGCGGTGCCATACTGCACTCTCGGATCTTGAGGTCGTACACGAAGAAACGCAAGGGCATCTGTGGCATATCCGTTACCCCGTGAAGGGGGGCGCGGGTTACGTGGTTGTGGCCACCACACGCCCTGAGACGATGCTGGGAGATACGGCGGTAGCCATCAACCCTGCGGATGCCAGGTATGTGCACCTGCACGGCAGGAGTGTGATGCTGCCGCTGATGGAGCGCGAGATCCCGATTGTTTTAGACCCGCTGGCGGATCCCGAGTTTGGCACGGGGGTGGTGAAAGTGACCCCTGCTCACGATCCCAACGACTTTGAGGCGGGCAAGCGGCACAACCTGCCGAAGATTCAAGTGATCGGCGAGGACGCCAAAATGACGGACGCGGCGGGGCGCTACAGTCACTTAGATCGTTTCGAAGCTCGCCGCCGGGTAGTGGAAGACCTCAGAAGCCTCGGCTTGCTGGAAAAAATCGAGGATTATACGGTCAGCTTGGGTAAGTGCCAGCGTTGCAAGACCGTGGTGGAGCCGCTCGTATCCACCCAGTGGTTCGTGAAGACGAAGCCCTTGGCGGAAAGGGCGATCGAGGTCGTGGAGAACGGGCGCATTGTTTTCATCCCGGAGAACTGGACCAAGACCTACTATGAGTGGATGTACAACATCCGCGATTGGTGCATTTCCCGCCAGCTATGGTGGGGGCACCGTATTCCGGCATGGCACTGTGCCGGCTGCGGCCAAATTACGGTCAGCATGGAAGATCCGGTGGCTTGCGAGCGCTGCGGTTCCCAAGACATTACCCAGGATCCGGACGTGCTCGACACGTGGTTCAGTTCCGCCTTGTGGCCTTTTTCTACCCTCGGCTGGCCGGACGATACTGAAGACCTGCGTAAATACTATCCCACCACGCTGCTGATTACCGGCTTCGACATCCTGTTTTTTTGGGTGGCGCGGATGATCATGATGGGCCTGGAGTGCACGGGCGATGTGCCGTTCCGGCAGGTGTATATCCACGGACTGGTGCGGGACGCGGAGCGGCAGAAAATGTCGAAGACGCGAGGCAACACCATCGATCCGCTCGAGGTCACCCAGAAATACGGAACCGACGCCGTTCGGCTGTCGCTGGTGTTGGGCGCTGCGCCGGGAACGGACATCATCATGTCAGAAGACCGCATGGTGAGCGCCCGGGCGTTCGCCAACAAGCTTTGGAATGCGGCGCGGTTCTTATTCTTGAAGATGGAAGCCTGCGGGGTCGAGCCATGGATTCCTGAAGCAGGCGAGAAACTGGAGGCGGTGACGCTTGAAGATCGCTGGATGCTCAGCCGTCTCCATCGTGTAGCCGGACAAGTCAATCTGGCGCTGGAAACGTACCGGTTTCACGAAGTGGCTCAGACGTTGTGGCGCTTCGTGTGGCACGAGTTTTGCGACTGGTACGTGGAACTCAAGAAGCTGCGATTCCGTGAGGGCAGCGGGTTGACGCCGGAGTGGAAGAACATGCTGGCGGTATTTGAGGCCACGCTGCGCTTGTTGCATCCTGTGATGCCGTTCATTACGGAGGAGTTGTGGCAGCGGCTTGCGGTCAAGGCGAAGTCGAAACCGCAGTCCATCGCGCTGGCGCGCTTTCCGCAGGCTGACGCCTCACGCATCGACGAGGACGCCGAACGCCGCATGGAGCTGCTCCAGGAGATGGTCACGGCGCTGCGAAACTTGCGCGCCGACCTGAAGCTCGATCCCAAGCAGCAACTCGAGGCAACGGTGTTTTCCACGACCCTGGCTGCCGAGGTGGCGCGCGAGCATGCGGCGGCGGTGGAAAAGCTCGCCAACGTCAAATTGTCGGTCATCGAGGGGGCGGCCCCGCGCGGCGACGCCGCCTCACGATCCTCCAGCGAGTTCGACGTTCGCTTGGAAGTTCCCGCGGCGCAGCGCGAAGAGCATCGAAGGCGCATGGAAAAGGAGCTGGCTCAACTGGAGAAGAATATTGCAAATTCGGAGCGCCAGCTAGCCGATCCCGTGTTTTTGGGGCGAGCGCCGGAGAAAGTGATCAACGGGCTGCGAGCTAAACTGGCCGACTACAAGGCGCAATATCAAAAACTCAGTGCGGATTTAGGGGCCAACTGAGATGTTCGACTATGGACATCCGGAAGCGCTGGACGCTGTACGCCGGGCGCTGGAAGAGGACATTGGTCCGGGCGATGTGACCTCACAGGCTTGTGTGCCGGAATCACGCCGGGCGCGAGGCAGGTATATTGCGCGCCAACCGCTCGTGCTTGCGGGAGAAGGGTTGCTGCCGGCGATTTTCGGCGCTCGCGGCGGCGTCGAAACGATTGAAGTTTTGCGGCGCAGCGGGGAGTCTTTGGAGCCGGGAGACGTAATCGCTACGGTTACCGGGAAGGCTCGGATTTTGTTGGAGTGCGAACGCACGTCCCTCAATTTCTTACAGCGGCTAAGCGGGATCGCCACCCTGGCGCGCCGCTATGCGGACGCCGTGCGAGGGACTGGTTGCCGCGTACTCGATACCAGGAAAACGACGCCTGGCTTGCGACGCCTGGAAAAGATGGCTGCGGCGGCGGGAGGAGTCACCAACCACCGCATGGGCCTGTTTGACGCCATCTTGATCAAAAATAACCACATTGCGGCGGCCGGAGGCATCCGTCCGGCACTGGAGGCGGCTCTGGCTACGGGGTTGCCAGTGGAAATTGAGGTCCGCAGCCGGGCGGAATTGGAAGAAGCCCTCGCGGGCGGCGCAACCCACGTGCTTCTGGACAACCTGACGCCGGAGGAGGCTGCCGCGGAAATACGATATATTGCCGGACGCGCTAAAGTGGAACTCTCGGGAGGCATCACGTTGGATAATGTCCGCGCTTACGCGGAAACGGGCGCGGACTTCGTTTCTTGCGGCGCCATTACTCACTCGGCTCCTGCCGTAGACATTAACTTTCGCATCGAACTCCTATGATTTACCGCTTCCTAACGCTCGACTCTACGATGACGGAAGCGCAGCGGCTTGCGGCGGAAGGCTGTCCGCATCTGACGGCCGTGGTGGCGGAAGAGCAGACGGCAGGACGCGGAAGGCACGGCCGCGCCTGGCATTCGGCGCGCGGCGAGGGGCTGTATGTGACCGTGGTGCTGCGTTTGGACTTGGGGCCCGAAGATCTGCCAGCGATCACCTTGGCGTTAGGGCTGGCCACAGCGGCAGCCATAACGGATGTCGCCGACGTGGTTTGCGACCTCCGCTGGCCCAATGATGTTTTGGTCAACGGCAAGAAGTGCGCCGGCGTTCTGACGGAGCTTCACGGAGGCGCTATCCTGGCCGGAATTGGCGTTAACGCCAACCAGATTTCGTTTCCGGAGGATTTGGCGGATATCGCTACATCTCTGCGCATCGCCACCGGTAAGCCGGCCTCTTTGGATGTCTTGCTAGCAAGCCTGCTCGCGCGGGTAGATGAGATCACGGGGCTACTTCAGCAGCAGGGGCGGGAGCCGGTGTTGCGCCTGTTTGAACAGGCGTCCAGCTATGTGCGCGGAAAGCGGGTGACGGTGGAGTCGCCGAGCGAACAAGTGGTGGGTGTCACCGAAGGGCTGGACGCCTCAGGATTTTTATGGCTCAGGCGCGATGATGGGGAGAGGATAACCATACGGGCCGGCGGCGTGCGGCCGGCTGCAAGCCTATGCTCTTAGCGCTGGATGTAGGAAACACGAATGTGACGATCGGCGTCTTCCGCGGCGCGGAGCTCGCGGGTCGCTGGCGGCTCAGCACGGTTCATGAGCAGACCCCCGACGAATGGGGCATTCTCCTACGGAATATCTTTTCGCTCTCGCAGATGGATTTCTCTGAGGTGGATGGCGTGATCGTAGCCAGCGTCGTCCCGCCTCTGAATTCGGCGCTGGACGCCATGGTGGAGCGGTATTTCAACCGCGACGCGCTGTTTGTCACTTCCGAGGTGGACACCGGGCTTACGATTCGCTACGACAATCCCCGTGAAGTGGGAGCGGACCGGCTGGTGAATGGCGTAGCAGCTTACTACCTTTACGGAGGACCGTGCGTGGTGGTGGACCTAGGCACGGCGATTACGTTCGACGCCGTTTCGGAGCGTGCGGAATACCTGGGCGGCGTGATTTGCCCCGGCATAGGCATTGCGGTCAAAGGACTGTTCGCCAAGACGGCTCAGCTTCCTTTGGTGGACTTCCGTGAACCCGCTAAGCTCATCGGATCGAACACGGTGGGGAGCATACAATCCGGACTTTACTACGGGTCCCTTGGCATGATTGATGGAGTGACGGAGCGGCTGGTGGCCGAGCTTGGTCCCACCACCAAGGTGATTGGAACAGGCGGACACGCGAGGTTGATCGCCAGGGGTTCGCGGTATTTGAAAACTGTGGATGAGGACTTAACCTTAAAAGGGTTGGAAATCATTTGGCGCCGGAACCAAACCAAGTGAGCACCGAACAGCCTGGCTGGGATTCACTGAACTACTTCAATTATTTCACGGAAGTCGAAGAGCACTTTCAACGCGCCCGAGGCTCCGGCTTGTTTTTGCTTTCAACTCTGGACTGGGCGCTGATTGAAAGTTGGAAGAACGCCGGCATACCCTTGGAGGCGGTGTTGCGCGGCATCGATGCGGCGTTCGAACGGTGGCGAGCGAGAAAATCGAAGACGCGAGCCATTAACTCACTGGCCTACTGCACGCAGGAGGTTTTGAGCGAAGCGCAGCGACTCGCCGGATTGCCCCAGCCTTCGTCCGGCGCCAAACCAAGGTCCGAGTTTTGCACGGCGGACGAACTCCGCGCTTATCTGCTGCGGAATGCCGCTGAGCTTCGCGCACGCGGCGCGGAGTACGCGGAGATTGCAGACACGCTCGACAGGCTTGCTGGGGAAACCGAGCAACATCTCCAAAACCTCGAGGCGCTCGACCAGCGGCTTACGGTTCTCGAAGAGAAGCTGCTGGCGATCGCGCGCTCCAAGTTCACCGAAGAGCAACTTCTGGAGGCGCGGCGCGAACTCGCCAGCCAGCTACGTCCTTACCGCGGCCGGATGACCGCCGAACAGTTGCAGATGGTGGAAAAGCAATTTCTGGACCGCCACGATTTCGAGAAGGCCGGGCTTCCTCGTCTGAGCCTCTTCTATATGCGGTGAACGCACGCTCAAGCGGTGCGCTTGAACGCCGTCCGATGCGCATGTATGATGACTGCATCCGGCTTGCCGGACCTGGGGGCATGAAGCCGCTGGCCCGGGACCAAAGTGAACCTAAGAAAAGGTTCCAAAGGAGAGGCGACTATGCGGTTCGTAATCATCGCGATGCTGTGCGCGGGAACGTTGTGGTCCCAGCAGGACCCGCGCGGGCGAATCGAAGGGCAAGTCACGGACTTCACCGGTGCGGTTGCGCCGCGCGCGAAAGTCAGGGCTGTCAACATCGAAACGGGCGTGGCTACTGTGGCCGTGAGTAACGAACAGGGCTCGTATGAGATCTTGTACCTGAATCCCGGTTTATACCGCGTGGAAGCAGAACTGGAGGGCTTCAAACGCTGGACGAACCCCTCGGTGGAAGTGCGAACAGGCGAGCGCTTGAGGATCGACGTGCGGTTGGAGGTAGGCAGCGTCACAGATTCGATTGAGGTTCGTGACGAAACACCGGTGCTGGAAAGCGTGGTTAGCAACGTTGGGCAGGTGATCACGTCGCGGCAGACTTCAGAGCTTCCCTTGCGTGGCGGCAGCTTGGCGTGGCTTTACACCATGGCTCCCGGGGTTGTGTTGCCAAATTTACCTGCCGGTGGGCCGTGGAACATCGACCAAGCGTCTCTGGGACGCGTGGAAGGGGGCGGTCTGGGGAGTTTTGACTTCAATCTGGATGGGGTGAGCAATAACGCGTATGGCGGGCGCACCGCCATCGTTCCCCCGCAGGACATGGTCCAGGAGCTTCGCATCGAGACGAACAGCTTCGACGCTTCCGTCGGCCACTCGACAGGCGGTTCGGTGAATATCACGCTGAAGAGCGGAACGAATCAGCTCCACGGAACCCTCGGAGTTTGGCTGGCTAAAGGACCGCTGGTGACCCGTAACTTTTTTGTCAATAAGTTCATCTTTGATCCCACGACCGGACCGGTGACGCCTGAGAAGATCAAAGCCAATACGCCAGTGGACAACTGGTGGCGGGGTAGCGCTGCGGTGGGCGGTCCGGTGGTGTTGCCTCGGATCTATAACGGCAGGAACCGCACTTTTTGGATGTTCGGATTTCAAGATCACGACCGTTCTCAGCCTGTGCAGAATACCGTGGGCGTGCCTACAGAAGCTCAACGAAATGGTGATTTTTCGGCGTTACTACGTCTGGGATCCCAATACCAGATTTACGATCCTTTTACTACCACGTCTCTGGGCGCGCGCGTGAGCCGCCAGCCTTTTGCAGGCAATGTGATTCCTGCCAGCCGCATCGTTCCGGCGGCGAAGACCATCCTGAAGTATTATCCCTTGCCAAACACAGCCGGCAGCGCGGACTTTCAAAACAACTACGCCACCACGACTCCTAAGGATCAGACGCTTCGCCAGCCAGTGGTGCGGGTGGATCACAACTTCAGCGAAAAGGGAAGGCTTTTTGCGCGTTATTCCCACTCCAACTTTGCCGGTCATTTCGACCAGTATGTGCCTGGAAGTAACGTCCGGGGGCGTGTGCGCGGACGCCCGCACCGCGGGGCGGCAGCGGATTATGTTCGCGTGCTTTCACCGAGCTGGGTGGTAGACACGCGGCTCGGCTTCACGTGGTTTCGGGAAATCCAGACGTTTGACAACATCCCCTACGACTTAAAAGAATTCGGGTTCCCGTCCTCCCTGGTCTCCCAGTTGGACCCTCGTGCGGTATCGTTTCCGATGATCAACGTCAACGGTTTGCTGACTTTAGGCAATGACAGCGGTTTCCGGCAGACCTATTACTCGCACAGCTTGCTCAATACCTGGAGCTGGATCAAGGGTCTTCACAGCGTGCGCTTTGGCGCCGATGTCCGCCTCCAATACGACAACAGTTACAACTACGGCAACGTTTCGCCGCGTTTGAACTTTGCCGAAACGTACACGCGGGGACCGCTCGACAACTCGCCGGCGGCTCCCAATGGACAAGCGCTGGCCAGCCTCCTTTTGGGCATCCCTACGGGCGGCTACGTGGACCTGAATGATTCCTGGGCGGAAGCCAGCCGTTTCTACGCGTTGTTTTTGCAAGACGACTGGCGTGTTCGCAAGAGGCTCACCTTGAACCTGGGCTTGCGCTGGGAACTCGAAACACCGGTTACGGAACGATTCAACCGCAGCGCCCGGGACTTCGATTTCCTGACGCCGAATCCTATTGAAGCGCGGGCGCAAGCGAATTACGCACGCGCACCTATTCCGGAAGTGCCTGCCAGCGCATTTCGAACTCTGGGCGGACTTACGTTTGCTGGTCGGGGTGGAAATCCGCGCGGCCTGCGGGACGCCAACTATCGCACTTTGATGCCCCGCTTCGGGCTGGCGTACCAGCTCACGAATCGAACTGTGGTCCGGGCGGGCTACGGAATCTTTTTCGCATTGCTGGGCGCCGATTTCAGCGACAGCCAGCAGCCTGGCTTCAGCCAGCGGACGAATGTGGTTCCAAGTAACGATAATGGAATCACATATGTCGCGTCGATCTCCAATCCATTTCCGGAAGGGTTACAGAAACCTCTGGGCCCGGCGGGAGGACTGCTCACCTACCTGGGGCGGTCGCCAGGCTTTTTCCCCAGCGATGGGCGGCGCCCATACACGCAGCGCTGGAGCTTGAATGTCCAGGTTGAGCCTCTGAAGAGGACCGTTTTCGAAGTAGGTTATCTCGGCAGCAAGTCTGTACGCCAGCGGGTTTCAACCGCCTTCAACCCCGTACCCCGGCAGTTCCTGAGCACCTTGCCTTTCCGAGATCAAGCGGTAATCGACCTGCTGTCGGCTCTGGTCGCCAATCCGTTCGTCGGCCTCAGCGGGTTTGAAGGCACGTCCTTTTACACGTCAAAGACCACCAGTCGCAGCCAGTTATTGCGTCCATTCCCTCATTTTTCCGATCTTTCCGCCGATCTGCCGGCCGGCGCGGCGTGGTACCACGCTTTCGTTGCCCGTTTTGATCGTCGCTTTTCTGGGGGATTATTGCTCCAGGCTAACTACACGTGGTCCGCGACCATGGAAGCGATCAGCTATTTGAACGATACCGATAGCATTCCGGCGCATGTAGTTTCAAACCTGGACCGCCCCCACCGGATTAGCGCGAGCGGTGTGTGGGAGCTGCCAGTGGGGAAAGGCCGACCTTTGTTACGACAATCGCACGGCTGGCTGGAGTATGTGGTGGGCGGATGGCAAACCCAAGTCATCTTGAACTGGCAGTCAGGTCCGCCCCTGGGATTTGGCAATGTCATTTACAGGGGAACCTACGACCAAATACGGTTGCCTGCGAATCAACGATCGTTAGAGCGATGGTTCAATACCGAAGGGTTTGAGAGAAACAGCCGGCTTCAACTGGCCAACAACCTTCGCACCTTCCCCTTACGCATCCGGCAGGCGCGAGCGCCTGGCATTCACATTTGGGACATGAGCGCTTTCAAGAACTTCCGCCTCCGGGAAGGCGTACGCTTGCAACTGCGCTGTGAAGCTGAAGGAGCGCTGAATCACCCGAACTTCAATCCACCGAACACTTCGCCCACAAGCACCCTGTTTGGGGCTGTGACGGCTACGCAAACCGGCGAAGGTGAACGCCGGGCGTTTGTCGGCGTAAAGGTGATTTTCTAATTACGCCACATAACAAATGAGGAAGCAGCCGCGTGTATGGTTACATGCGAGAAAGAACGACTGGACTGCGGCTGCGCAGATCCATTCGGTTGGCTGGGTTGCCCAAGCTGCGGGGGTGAGTTCGGGAGTCTGGGGCACGTTCACTTCCACTTGCCATGCTTCTCGGATGGGGATGCCGCGTATGTGGATCCTCGCCCGCTGGCAAGCGTCACCGGGGCGGTATCTGCGCGGCCCGCCAACCGCGTCGCCACTGCGCCATTAGGCTCTTCACCAGCTCGGCATTTTTCGGCTGAACCGCGATATTCTCGTTTTCCTGCGGATCGGTCTGGTGGTCGTAAAGTTCGATGGCGTCCACTTTGGAGTGGTCCTCTCTGTTCACCCAGACCGTGAAACGGTAGCGATCGGTACGCATGGAATAGCCCATTAGGTGCTTGCGCGGATACTGGCTGAATGCTGCGGGCTTCCATGGGCGGTCCGGATTGTCGAGCAAAGGTTTGAAGCTGGTCCCCTCGAGATGAGCCGGCAGCGGCAAGCCAGCAAGTTCGGCCAGCGTAGGATAAATATCCACAAACTCTACTAACGCATTGCTCCGCCTGCCGGCGTTTTTCATCCCCGGCGCCGATAGCAGCAGCGGCGCATTGGTGTCATTCTCGACATTGCTGTGTTTGCACCATGCGCCGTGTTCGCCGAGCTTCCAACCGTGATCGCCCCACAGAATGATGATCGTGTTCCGGCTAAGACCCTGGCGGTCGAGTTCATCGAGAACCTTTCCGATTTGCGCGTCGGTATAGCTGACGGCCGCATAGTAGCCGTGCTTGAGTTGACGGGCTATGTCGTCGGGTATGGGGCCTTGTTTGGGCATGCCGACATAATTCCTCAGTTCGTTGCTGTCGGCTAACGCATACTCGGGTGCGCCCTTCGGCCGGTACGGGTTCGGAGCAAGCTGGATTTTCGCGGGGTCGTAAAGATCCCAATAACGCTTGGGCGCCACAAAGGGCAAGTGTGGTTTGGCGAAACCAACCGCGAAGAAGAACGGTTCAGTTTTTTTGCCCAGTTCGCGCAAAATTTCAACCGCTAAGTTGGCGACTTTACCGTCTTTATAGAAGTCGTCGGGCACGTCGGCGGATTCAAACGGCGGTCCGTTCTTTTGTTTTGCCTTTCTGGGCACGTCCTCATCCGACACTTCCGGCGTGTTCAGTTTTGCGTAAGTCGGTGCGCTCGGCGTCTGCCAGGGCGTCGACCAAGAGCGCGGATCGTCGAATCCAGGGTGATAGATTTTCCCTATGCCCTGTACAAAATACCCGTTCTGCTTGAAGTGTTGCGGCAGTGTGACCACGTTGGGCAGCGCATCGCGAAAATGAGTCACCAGGTCCCAAACTTTGGTCGTGTCAGGCCGCGTGCCGGTCAGAAGACTGGATCGCGACGGCGAGCAGACCGCCTGCTGACAATAGGCGCGGTTAAAGGTCATCCCCTGGCGCGCGATACGGTCGATATTCGGACTATGGATATAATCGCGGCCATAGCAACCGAGTTCAGGCCGCAGGTCGTCTACGGCGATGAACAGCACATTCGGTCTGCGGCCCGCAGCCATAGCGCGCCGGAATGGAATGGAGCCCAGCGCCATCAATCCCTGCCGGATGCATTGCCTGCGTGAGATCTGGTGAGGTATTTTCATGAACTCTTAGAAACCCGCCCTGTAGTGGTTTTGTTGCCTCTTGTTGTTCTTTTTCTGATTCGTCCGGTGGCTAGCGTGGAGGCCGACGCCGTCACCGCCCTCCAGCATACCACCCGCGATTCCACTCTTCCAGCGTCGCTTGCAGGCTTTTACGCACTGCTAGTCCCACAGCGGGCCAGCGCTCGTCCTGCCATGCGGGAGATGTGCACTCAGCTTTCGCAACCTGCCAAAATTTGCCGTTTCGAATCCCACTCTTTCCGCCACGTAGGTTCACCGAACATCCCTGATGCGCTGCTCAGGTCATTTGAACTCAAGACTGGTCGGCTGGCTTGCTCACTTGGGTCAAAGGCAAGAATGTAGCCCACGCACGAGCGTGCTCCTTCCCGTCAGGAGCCAGCAGTACGGCTTCCGTCTTAATGAGCCTCTTATTCCGGCTGACAATCCAACCTCGAATAGAAAAAGGGCTCCCGGAGGTGACGCGTCGGCGGAAACGAACTCGCAGTTCGGCCGTGAGCGCTTCGGTTTTGGTGCTAGCCACAGCTTTGGACATCGCTTCATCAAGCACTGCACTGACGATGCCCCCATGAATGATTCCTCGAAATCCTTCCCAAGCAGCGGCTGGAGTCCAGGTTGCGGTTATGCCTCCGTCGTCTTGGCGTTGGAATTGTATTTGCAAGCCATGCGGGTTGTCCTGCCCGCAAACAAAACAGGAAGATTGCGCTCGGGCGCGCAATGCCGTTTGCAAAGAGCCGGCGCCCACCCGCCCCGACATGATTCTCATTTCAGCTCGTTGTGCTCAGTGGTCGCAGGCGTTTTCGCCGGTTACCAACCTGCCATCCAGGTACTGCCGCACAAGGGTCTCCGGCGCTTCGGCGGGTGCGCCCGTGAGAACCTGAATAGCCGCCGCCCGAAACAACGACTGAGCGCGGGAGCCCATACCGCCGGCGATCACGAGCTGAACACCTTGTTCCCTCAACCATTCGGGGAGGAGCCCCGGCTGGTGCTCGGGAGCGGCTACTTCGGTGGATGCTGTAGTCTCCTTCGTAACCGGATCCACGTCCACCAGGGCAAACTTTTCGCAATGGCCGAAATGTTGGGCGAGGCGTCCGTTAGCCACAGGAATGGCAATTCTCATTTCTGCTTCTCCTCGTAATCCGAGATCATGAAACTCGCGGCGCAGAAGACCACGCCACACGACGCGTTAGGCCCTCCCCGCCGATCGCCGAGCGCACGGCTCACACCGAGGAGGCTTATCACCGCGAGTGCTTTGTGCGATATTAATAGGTGCAACTAACACTGATCGTAGTCCGGCGCTCGGTTCACTGTCAAGCTGCAAGAAGGCGCTGCAAGGTGAGCGAGCGTAAGCGCCGCCGGTTTGGCGCTGTGGCGCTGGATGCCGGGAGTCGAAATAAGGGGAACGGAAGCAACCTATGTGCAATGCGCTAAAGATCGAACCGATTGGCCTGATCGAAACGCCATTTCGCGAGCCGGTGGGAACGCCGATCCAACCTTCGCGGGCGAAGGGAGTGCGAGGAAAAGTCCGGGTTGATGCGCGGTTCCGGGCAGGCCTGCGGGACCTGGAAGGGTTTGAGCGCATCTGGCTCGTATATTGGTTTCACAAAGCCCCAGCGCCGGCGCTGGCCGTAACCCCTTTCCTGGATCAGCGCCAGCGAGGTGTGTTCGCGACTCGCGCACCTGCCCGCCCAACTCCCATCGGAATTTCCGCCGTGCGTCTAATCCAGGTGGAAGGATGTGTTCTTGAAGTGGCGGACGTGGATATCATTGATGGCACGCCGCTACTGGACATCAAACCGTACGTCCCGGAGTTTGATTCCTATCCAGCCAGCAAGGCAGGTTGGTTTGACGGGTCGAACTCAGGGGTCGAGCTGGCGGATGACCGGTTTACTGACACGACCGCCGCCGGCTCGGAGTAAACGCCGGAGCGTTTCAACGTACGCTTGGACAAAGTCTGCGAGGCGTTGTTGCCCATTGGCGCGAATCACTTTGTCCTCGGCGTCAGGGTGACGCCCGCTTACACAGTGCGCTGGAAGCAGACCTGCTGACGCCACTGTTGCTCATAGGCCGCCTTACGATCCAGAATGTTGATTGGCGCACCGCGGAAGTTCCCGGTTCGCACACGAGAAAGTGGGCGGCGCACTTGTTCTCAGGCTGCGCTATCCTCTGCTGTAGGGCTTTGCGCAGAGCTGCGAGCATGGGAGGACCACAGTGCCACGACGAATCTGCCAGCGGCATGGCAGAAACCAACCCTGCACTTGTGCGATGGGTAACCTGTACCGCTTTGTTGAGCCGGTCGTCTTGCTGCTTTTAAAGAAAAAAGGGCGATCCTACGGTTACGACTTGGCGGCGGATATACACCAGTACGCCCTCACGGACGCCGAGATTGAGCGGGGCGCTCTGTACCGCACGCTTCGACAGTTGGAGTTGACTGGGAACCTCAAGTCCGAGTGGGAAACCGACAAAGCGGGTCCGCCCCGGCGAATCTACCGGCTTACGCCGGACGGTGAGCGGCACCTGGAAGAGTGGGCTGCCGTTTTGGACCATGTTTCGAAGTCCATGGCCCGCTTTGTCAAGGAAACAAAGGCGGTTTTGCAGCAGGATAATGCGGCTAAGGACGGATCCCGGTAAGCTTCCGGCGATGGGTTTCCTCGGGGTGGAAGGTATGCATGGGGCGTGGTTCCCTGCGGATGCGCCGTAACCGATCGCATTGGTGGTTCGATGCACGCCTAGGGCGTAGGCAAACGGTCGACGTCGATGCGTCCTGTGCTTAAGTCCACCGCGAGCGCCGCGATGCTCACGGAACGTTCGGCCTGGGAAAGCAACGACTGGTTTGTCAGCAACGTCGACTCAGCGTCCAACACAAAATCGATCACGCTTCTTCCGGCTTCGAATTTCAGACGTTCATCATGCAGCACTCGTTCGCTCTCCGCGACCGAATTGCGCAACGACGCCACGCGGCTCTTTGCGCTTTCCAAATCCGCCAGGGCGGTTCGGACTTCGCGATTGATCCGGAGCTGTAGCTGGCGGCGAGCCAGACGAGCCTGCTCGAGCTGGGCCCCAGCGCTCTGGATTTCACCTTTGCGGCGACCGCCGTCGAACAGCGGAAAGGAGATGTGAACGCCGATCACCCAATCGGTGGCGGCGTTGCCTGGGGAGGGCAGGTGGGAGGGTAAGGAAGGCAGCAACTTGCCGATCAACTGCGGAAAGCCCGCAGGCGTGTTTGATCCGTACTGGATAGCCGACGCGCGCAAGTCAACGCGCGGCAAGACCGACTTGCGGGCAGCTTCTTCCGCCAACTCGCCTGCGCGAATCTCATGGTCCTGCGAGAGAAGATCCGGGCGCGCCGCCGCTGCCGAATGCAGCCCTTCGGCCTCTGACTTTACCGGCTGCGGCCACTCGGCCGGCGCAGGCGTGTACATGAGCCGAGGAAGTTCCCCCTCGAAGCCCATCACGGCAGCCAGTGCGCTCAGCGACGATGTGCGGCCCGAGCGGAGCATCGCCAGATCGCTTTCCACTTGCGCGAGGCGGGTTTGAATCTTTAGAGCATCGACGGGCACGGCGCGTCCTGCCTGGATAAGCTGTCTGGTCCGGTCCAGGAGTGATTGCAAGCTCTTGATCCGCGATTCGGCGGCAGTAATGAGATCCGAGTAGGCCAGGGTCTGCAAATACAGCCGGGCAGTCTCAAAAACGATCTCCTGACGGCGGCGGTCCACCGCAGTTCGCGCCGCTTCCACCCGCTCCCGGGTGGCGCCGAGCTCGAGCTCGGTCCTGTGAAAATCCCAGGCGAGAAATTTCAGGTCGGCGACGCCGCTATACTGGGCGTTATCGAACCGCAACAGGGAGGGTGTGGTCCCGGCGGGATAGCCATGCTCGAACCGCGAACGCACCGCATCCCCCGAGAGATCCACCTGCGGCATCAAGAAGGAGCGGGCCGTGGTCACCTGACCCTGCCGGCGCACGACTTCGGTTTGCGATGCTTTCAAATCGGGGGAATGCTCCAGCGCATAGTTAACCGCGTCCCGCAAACTCATACCAGAGTCCACGGCCGGTTGTGCGGCTGAGGCGAGCGCGGAAAATAGCAGGACTGGTAAGAAATATTGCGTCAACGGCTTCATAGATGCTCTCTCTCTGCGTTTACTGCGCGAGCTCCGGACCCAGGCTGGCCGCCAGTTTCTTCCGAATGTTCTCAGGCAACCCGTGGTCAGGCTTATTTGCGTACACAATGTTGTAGGTGACGGGAATTACGAACAGCGAGAACAGTGTGGACACAACCAACCCGAAGATCAGCGACCACGCCATTCCGCCGAAAACCGTGTCGAGCGTGATGGGGAGCGCCCCCAGCACGGCGGCGCCCGAAGTGAGCAGAATCGGACGCAAGCGCACCGAGACGCTCTCCAGGATAGCTTGATCGAGCGCTAGGCCCCGTAACAGCCCAAGTTGGATGAAATCCACGATAATGATCGAGTTCCGAGTCACGATTCCAGCTAAGGCGATCATGCCGATGAAGGCAGGGCCCGAGAAAAAGACTGGGTTCATGAACCCTCCGATGTTGCGCTCTCCAAACTGATTGAGCAACCAGAAGCCGGGGAGGACGCCGATCACCATGAGCGGAATGGCCCGCATGATCGTAAGCGGCAACCGGTAGGATCCTGTCTGGTTCATGAGCACGATATAGATGGCAATGAGAGCGCCCAGCATCGCCACGGCGAGGTCGCGAAACAGGTGAAGGGTGATGTACATCTCGCCTTCGTCCCACCAGCGGACGGTCACCCCTTTGGGAACCTGCCACGGAATGCCCGCTCCCTTGCGGAACATGGTGCGTCCGATCAACGGACGGGCAGGCGTCTGGGTGTCCGCGAAGGCTTGCGGGCGGTCGTGGACTTCATCGGCGGTGATATCGAGAATCGTCTCCACAGGCGGACGCCCCGCCATTTCACCGAGCACATAGACGACGCGCTGAAGCTGGCGGTGGTAGATGGTCTTATCCTCAATTTGGGTCCGCCAAGCGCCCAGTTCCGACAGAGGCGCCAGATTGCCGGCTGCTCCTTTGACGTAAATCCGCGCCAGATCTACTGTGCTGGATCGCTCGGATCGCGGGAACCAGAGTGCGATTCGCACAGGCGCCCGTTCATCAGGGACTTGCGCGGCGCCGACGCCCTGGCTGCCGAGTGCGAGCGCTAGGGTGCGAGCAATCTCGTCCGTCGACACCCCGTTGAGCGCAGCTTTTTCTTTATCGACCTCAAAAACGTATTTGGTTTGATCTTCATCCACCGTGTCGTCAACGTCGACTACGCCAATCTCGCGCCGCATCCGCTCTTTCACGATCGCGGCTGCGTCGACGAGATCCTGATACGAGTTCGTGGCGCCGCCATATATAGCCGCTACAACGGTCGACATGGCGGGGGGTCCGGCAGGCAGCTCAACGATCTTGAGCTTGACGCCGTTTCGCCGGGCGATTTCCGTCAGATCTCCACGCAGGCGCAAGGCCAGAGAATGGCTGGCATGTTCGCGTTCCGTCTTATGAATCAGGTTGACGCGAATGTCAGCCCGGTTTGGCGCGCGGCGCAGGAAGTACTGCCGCATCATGCCGTTGAAATCCACCGGCGAGGCCGTTCCCACATACGCCTCATAGTCGGTGACTTCGGGAACGGAAGCCAGGTAGCGCTCGAAATCCCGAGCCACTGCGTCGGTTCTCTCCAGGGTTGTGCCCACAGGCATGTCGAGAACCAAGAGCATCTCGTCTTTGTTGTCGTAAGGCAACTGTTTCACCCGCACGCGCCGGGTCAGCACCAACATGACGCTGCCGATGAATAAGAGCATGACAAAAAGCAGAAAAAGCCGGCCCCAGCGCCGGTGCGCGATCAACGGCCTAAGAGTCCAGTTAAAGAATCGTCGGGGACCAGAGGGTGAGCTCTGCTTACCGTGGGAATGAGAAGCGCCAAGGGCTTCGCCTTTCAGCAGCTTGTAAGACAGCCAGGGAGTAATGGTGAAAGAGACCAGCAGCGACATCACCATCGTGACCGGAACATTGGCCGCCATGGGCCGCAGATACTGGCCCATCATATCGGTGACCAGCAGGAGCGGCAGGAAGGAAAGGATGACGGCGAACGTGGCCGCGATCAGCGGGGGGCGAACCTCGTTGACGGCTTCCAGCACTACGCCGGCCGTCGCTTTGCCTCGGAGCTGGAAGTGGCGGTGTATATTCTCCACGTCCACAATGGGATCGTCCACGAGCAAGCCCAGAGCCACTGTCAGCGCGAATAGCGAGATGCGGTTGATCGAAAATCCGAGGAAATAGTTCACAATCAGCGTGAGGCCGAACACGCACGGCACGACGATGGCCACCACCAGCGCCTGCCGGTAGCCGAGTCCGATGGCGAGCAGGGCCATGACCACCGCAATGGCCACAAACAGACCTTCTTCAAGTTCTTTGACTTTGTCGTTGGCGGTAACGCCGTAGTTGCGGGTCACCACCACTTGCACGTCGGCGGGGAGAATTTCTTTCCGGAGCTCCTCCATGCGCTTTAGTAGGTCGTTTGCCACCCAGACGTTGTTGGCGCCGTGTTGCTTCGCCACGGCTATGGTGACAGCGGGCTGCGCGCTGAACCTGGGCGGCGCCGGAGCTGAGGGGCCGCCAATCAAGCTGCCAACAGAACCTTCTTCCTTCGGGTGATCCCAGGCCAATCCGCGGTGGAAGCGCACGTAATCCAAGTATTCGCCCGGTCCGTCGGTCACGTCGGCCACATCTCGTAAATAAACAGGGCGGCCGCTCCAGACGCCCACCACCAGGTTCCGCAAGTCCTGCGCGCCGGCGATGAATTGACCCGCCTGAACCCGGACATCCTGATCCACGCGATCGAATGTTCCAGCCAGCACGCTGGAGTTCGAAGCCTGAATCGCCCGAGCCAGATCCAGCGCCGATATCCGGTAGGAGGCCATCCGCGCAGCAGAGGGCCGGACCAACAGTTCCCGCGGGCGCCCCCCCACCACATACGCTAGGCCCGCATGGTTGACGCTTTGGAGCCGGGGCAAAAGCTCATCGGCCATCCGCCGGAGAGAGTAGTCGTCCCGTGAGCCGCTAGTCAGGGTGAATGTGACGACAGGAACATCGTCCACGTCAACGGGCTTCACTACCCAGCCGGCTGCGCCCGGAACTATCCGGTCCATGTTCTCGTTCAACTTGCGAATCAGCTTGACATAGCTCGGTTCCAGAGGTTGTCCGACGTAAAATCGAACGGTCACAATACTCTGGCCGGGCATCGAGCGGGAATAGACATACTCAACGCCCGGAATCTGGAACAACATGCGCTCCAAGGGCGTGGAGACAAGCTGCTCCACCTCCTGAGCTGTGCGGCCGGGGAACGAAACCATGACGTTGGCGGCGGCCACGATGATTTGAGGTTCCTCTTCCCGGGGCGTCACTAGTAGGGCGATTACGCCCGCAGCCAGAGACACCAAGATGAAGACCACCGAGAGGTTCGACTCCAGGAACTTCCGGACAATCCGAATAGTGAGAGACTCCGATTGACTGCTCATAGGGCGCTCTTCTGATTACTTGTTACTTGTGGATGTGTCCACGTTGTGAAGAACTACAGTGTCGCCGGGGGCGAGGCCGCTGAGCACTTCAAAGCCGCCCCCGACGGCGCGTCCAAGCTGCACGGTCCGGCGCTCCAGGCGGCCATGAACGGCCACGTCCACCATCGTGAGCTGACCAGCGCGGATTATCGCCGAGGCGGGGACGGTCAACACCCGCTCAGGGGTGGACGGCAGCAGCAAGCGGCCGAACATGCCAGGGACAACGTCCCGTGTGTCTTCGAGACGGACACGCACCAGCACCGACCGCGTGGCGGGATCGGAGGACGGAACAATCTCCACTACCCGGCCCCTCATCTCGCGGTTGCGGGCGTCAATCCGGAACCAGCGGTACTCGCCGATGCGAATGCTAGCCAGCAGATTCTCTGGAACATTGGCTTCCAGCCACAAGTGACCCTGCTCGTACATGGTCAATAGCGGTTTGCCGGGCGCCGCAAGGTCGCCGACATTCGCCAGTTTGTCGACTACGACTCCGGCGAACGGGCTGCGAATGATCGCATAGGAAAGGTTGACTTCGCTCTCTTTCTCGGCCTGTTGCAGCCGTTGCAGGTTGGCTTCGGCGATCTTCAAATTTGTCTGGGTATGCTCGAAATCGTACGCCGGTATGACCTGCCGCTCGAAAAGCGGCTTGTCGCGCTGGTAATCAGAGCGGGCTTGAGCCAGCGCGGCCTCCGCGCCACGCACAGCCTCTTGCGCTTGCTCGACCCGGTGGCGGAGATCCCGATCATCCAAAACGACCAGAATGTCGCCGGCCGCCACTCGCTGCCCAGCCGAAACCCGCATCTCGAGGATGTTCGCCACCACCCGAGAAGTCACCGCGGCGAGTTGCTCAGCCTGGACCGTGCCCACGGCTTCGGTGACAGCGGGGATGGTTTGCAAGGCGAGAGTTTGGGTGGTGATGCCCGCCGCCGATTCCACAGGCACGGGCTGTTTGCCTGCCGGAATCACTCCCCGGCGAAACATGCCCAGGATCCACAGCATGAGGACAACAATCGTGACGGTGGAGAGCCCCACGCGCAACAGCGTGGAGGCTCTCTTACGCCCCGGCGTTCCGGTCGCTCCGGAACCAGAGGCCTGGTCATTCACTTCTTCAGAAGGCATAGGATTTCTTCTCCGCCAAACCACCGCTAGCTTGAGCGCCAACCGGCGCCAGACCCTACTTTAGCGATTCCCGCAACGCGTCAAACACCGGTTCGGCTTCGCCGATCACTTTGGTCGCCAGGGCGAACCGGACAATGTGCAGGGTCTCGAGAATCTTCGCCGCGGGAATTCCCTGCATTTTGGCCTTGTTCGCCATTGCCTGGATACACGCAGCGCTGCCGGCGGCAAGAGCGGAGGCCAAGTAAATTAGGGTGCGTGTTTCCTCGTCCAACGCGCCTTCCGGCGGCATGGCATATTGTCTCGATCGCAGGTGCTCGTAAAGCAGTCCTTCGTCGACTTGCGCGGCCTTTTCAATAGCTGAGGGCACAGCCCCCATCGTCTTTCGCATCATCCCGAAGATCTCGTCCGGGGTCGGTTTTTGTGTCATGTGAATCCTTTCTTTTAAACAGCCGTCTTCAATACGTGCAAATCGGAGCGCCCCACGGCCTCGTTTTCCAAAACATTCAGCAGAAATGGCCGCAGTTGTTCCAACAGCACATGGTTTTCATTGAGACGGTAGCTGACTCGCGTCCCTTCACGGCGGCTCTCGACCACCCCGCAACTGCGCAAATAAGCCAGGTGCCGGGACAGCAAGGGTTGAGAAAGCTTGAGAATGCGCTCCATTTCACAGACGCAAAATGGGGACCGCAGGAGTAGATTCACGATCCGCAGCCGGGTTGGGTCCGAAAGCGCTTTGAACAGGACGGACAGTCGCTCCATATCAATTACTCTGTCTATACGGATGCACGCATAAGTTGAACGGTGACGCAATTCGGCTTAGCATCCGGGAAAGGGCTGGGTTAGCGTGACATTCGGCCGCCTCTTCGCCGCCGTCGACGTCCGGCAAATACTGGCCGTCAAAAAAGAATCAGGGATATTGTCGCTCACTTTGCCTTTCCGTCGCCCGGGTTATGATTCTTCACCGGAATTTCACCTCGGTTCCGGCTACCACGACTCCGTAAGCATCCAGCAAGTTGCCGGCCGCGCGGAGCAGCGCCGCTCGCGCCTTGACCATTCCCGCCTGGGCAACAACCTCGGCGGAACGCGCCTGTGCCAGGTCGCGCTGGTATTGGATGACCAGGAATGTGGTCGAAGCGCCGACGGCGAGTTTTTCTTCTTCGGCGGCGAGGGCCTGCTCCTGAAACTCGCGCTCCCGCTCAGCGGCCTCCAGCGTTGCCCGCGCCTGCTCGAGAGCGATCAGCGCGTTTTGGATTTCGACATGCACCTGTTTGCGGAGCTGCCACAGGCGCACTTCCTGTTGCCGGAGAGCCAAGCTGTCCCGCGTGTAATCAGCTTCGGCGGCGCGGTTCTTGATTGGGATGGTTAACTGAATGCCTACGCCGTAATCCGGGTAGTTGCGCCGGAACAATTGTGCGAGCGCGGTTCCGTACCCGCCGACCAGCATCGGATCGGGATTGTGCGGCGCCGCGCCCGGCAGGGTCAGCGGATTGACATCGCCCGCCAGTCCGTTGTTTCGCGCGCTGGCAATGAGATCCAGCGACGGCCTTAGAGCATCTTTGCTGCCTCGCAACGCTAGTTGCGTGCTTTCGATCTGAATTCGCGCCTGATCGATATCCGGCCGCTGTTTCAAGGCCGTCTCGGCGAGCGCCCCGGCGGGCGGGAGCACTTCGGTTCGATCCACGCGGAGCGGGTCCGTGGGGATGATTCTGACGGCCGCCAACATGGGATCGCTGACCGTCTTCCGGCTGAGATAATCCTTCAGGACGATCTCCTGCTGTCGCACCAGGCTTTCCGAGGCAATCAGGTCGCGGCGGCTGCGGGCGACCTCGGCCCGGGCGCGTACTACCTCGATGGGCGCGCGGGTTCCGGCGTCGACCTGTTCTTGGTTGTCACTCAACAATTTTTCGGCTCGCCGCAACGCCTCACGCCGCACCTTGACGTCTTCGTTCAGAGCCACCAGATCCCAATAGAGGCGGATCACGGCCGCGACCGTGCTGATGATTTGCTGTTGAAACACCAGATCCGATTGCCGCCTGTTGTTGTTGGCGATACGAATGAACCGGGAGTTCAGGGATATTCCAAACCCCCGCAGCAGAGGCTGAGTGAAGGTGACGCCGAACGAAGAGGTGTTGTATGGGGTTACGTCATAGCGAAGCTGGTTCAGCGACTGGCGGCTGTTGTCAAACGCCGCGGAAAGCGCGCCGCCTGAGAGGAAACCCTTCTGCCAGCCGAAACTCCAGGCGCTAGCATCGGTTATGAGCACCGGTGTTCCGGCCGCGAAAGAGTTGGTCTGCGGAGCCGTAAAATGATTGCGGAAAACCTTGCCGGTCAGGACAGGGTCCAGTGACGGCGGAGCTGCGCCGCTGGAGAGCGGGGTCTGTCCTGCGATGGACAGGTTGGTTTCCGATCCCGGCCCGAGCGCCGGAGCCAGCACATCGGCTCCGGCGCCGCTGACGCTCTTGGGACCTTCCCGAACCGAGAGCGGCACGCCGCGCGGCAACGCCCCCGCCTTGGTCCGCTTGACATCGGTTTCGGCAAACCGCGGGCCGAAGCGCTGCAATTCCACATCCAGGTTGTTTTCAATCGCGATCGCGATCGCGTCCCGCAGGGAGAGATACAGATTGCCGCCACGAATCAGCGAAGCAAGACGAGGTGAATCTTCCGGTATCTGGCCTAACAAGACGGCCGAAAAAAACGGAGCAAGCCATCCCAGCCGTTTCATCTGGATGAGCCTCCGCCGGCGGGCCCGGCCGGCTTAGCGGCAACAGGCTTTACCTGAGTTCCTTCCCGCACCTCATCGGTCAGGGTGGTGATGATTTTCTCTCCGACTCGCAGCCCGGCCGTAACTTCAATCTGGGCGCCGAAATCCCGCCCGAGCCGTACGGGCTGCAAATGCACCACGTCGCCCTCCCGCAGCACTCCCACAATCGGGCCCTTGGCCGTGTTTCGGAACGCAGCCGAGGGAATCAGCAGGGGCGGGTCGCTCCGGCGGATCTTGAAGCGTACCGTGGCGTACATGCCGGGCAGCAATTGGCCGCTCGGGTTGGGGACCTGGACTTCCGTCAGCAGCGTTCGGGACGAAGCATCCAGCGAGTTGGCCGTCCGCGTAACCCTGCCTTCGAACTCCCGGCCGCGGAGCTCTTCGGCCTCCAGAGTGCACGCGATGCCAGGCCGGATCGCAGTCATCTCGCTCTGCGGCACGTTCACGAACACCCGCAAGGTCTGAATCTGGGCGAGTCGGAAAAGTTCCCGAATCGACGTGCTGCTGCCGGCGCTGACCAGCGAACCCACATCGATGTTTCTGGCCGTGACGACTCCGTCGAAAGGTGCGCGCACTTCCCGGAAGGACCGCAACTCCGCCAGCCTTTGCAGTGCGGCTTCATTCGCCGCTATGTTATCCCTGGCGGATTGCACGGCGGCTTCGGCCGCCGCCACGTCTGCTTTGCGGGCTTCCCAGGCGGATTGCTTTTCGTCGCCGTCCTGCTTGGACAGCACGCCTTTGCGGACCAGGGTCTGCCACCGGATGGCCGTCACTTCAGCTAACTTGAGATTTGCCCTGGCCTGCTCGAGCGCGGCTTCGGATTGGCGCAAGGTGGACTGCGCACGCTTCAAGGTGGCCTGGGCTTCCCGGATCTGTTGATCCAGTTCGGGCGATTCAATCTCGGCTAGCAACTGGCCGCTTCTCACCCGGTCGCCGATGTCCGCCAGCCGGCGCTTGACATAACCGTCCGCGCGGGCGAAAACTACCGTCTCAGTCAAAGGCTGAACACTGGCCGGCAGCTCCAAATCCACCTCGGCGGGCGCTTGTTTGGCCGCCACCACGCTCACCACCGGAAGCGCGCCACGGCTGACCTGGGCTGCCGCCGCCAGCTTGCGGGCTTGCGTCGCACGTGGCCAGTAGCCAAGCAGGAAAAGGCCCCCAAGCAATGATAGAGCCGCTATGGCCGTGACCCAGATTCTCCAACTTGGCCGTCCCGTAGCCGGCGGTGTCTGCTCCGCAATGTTGGTCATTTCCTCTTCGTGGTTCATAGAAGCAACTCTGCATCCTCCTCCGGTGGCTTTTCGCCTGCTCTGCCCCGCAAGAGGCTATAAATCACGGGGACAACGAACAAGGTGGCGAACGTAGCCAGAAGCAATCCGCCGATGACGGCCCGGCCGATGGGCGCGTTCTGTTCGCCGCCTTCGCCCAAGCCCAGCGACATGGGGAGCATGCCGATGATCATGGCGCCGGCGGTCATCAGGACCGGCCTCAAGCGGGTCACCGCCGCCGCCAGGGCGGCTTCTCTGGCCCGGACGCCTTCGGCGCGCCTCTGGTTGGCGAAGGTTACCAGCAGGATGCTGTTCGCCGTAGCCACCCCGATACTCATGATCGTGCCCATGAGCGAGGGGACGTTGATGGTCGTATGGGTGACGTACAAGGACCAGACGACGCCGGAAAACGCCCCCGGCAGCGCCATCAGGATGATAAAAGGATCCAACCAGCTCTGGAAGTTGATCACCATCACCAAGTAGACCAGAGCCACCGCCAGAACCAGTCCGCCTGCGAGCCCTTTAAACGACTCACGCATGGTTTCGATCTGGCCGCGGACCTGGATGAAAGACCCGCGGGGCAGTTTTGCAACGGCGCTGCTGACGATTTTGTCTACCTCCGTCGCCACACTGCCGAGGTCGCGGTCTTGAACGCTGGCGTACACATCGAGCACCGGCTGCACGTTGTAATGGCTGGACACCATGGGAGTCGTAGTGTGCTCCACCGTGGCAACGTTGCTCAACAGTTGAGGAACATTGCTCCGGGCGCCGGTCAGGGGCGTCGCTCGCACATCATCCACCGATGCGACCCGGTATTCCGGAGTTTGCACCGCGATCAGATAGCTCACCCCACTGGCCGGATGAAGCCAATAGTTCGGTGAGACCTGGCCGCTGGAGCTGAGAGACACCAGAACGTTGCTGGCGACATCTCTCTGGGTCATGCCCATCTGGCCGGCGCGCGTACGATCCACGTTGATGCGCAATTCCGGCGCGTCCAGGACCTGGTGGAGCCGGACATCGACCACGCCGGGTATGCCCGCTAGCCGACGTTCAATCTCCTTTGCGATTTTGTAGTTGGCTTGCTGGTTGCGGCCGATGACCTGAATATCGATCGGCGCCGGAATCCCAAAGTTCAGGATTTGGCTGACCATGTCGGCAGACTGGAAGAAGAACGTCGATCCGGGGAAAGCCGCCGGCAATTCCTGGCGCAAGCGCCGGGCGTATTCCCACGTCTCGCCGCGCTTGCGGTCGCGTTTCAGAGAGATCAGGATTTCGCCGTCGCTGGAGCCAATCGTAGCTAAGTCGGTATAAGCCATGTTGATCGGCAACACTGGCAGCCCAATGTTGTCGAGCAGGGTGTCGATCTTGCCCTGCGGAATGATCTGCCGGATCCGATCCTCAATCCGGGCGAAATGTTCCTCGGTTGATTCCAGGCGGGATCCAACCGGCGCCCGGACGTGCAACCGCAACTGTCCCCCGTCCACTTGGGGAAAGAAATCTTCACCGAGCTGCGTGGCCAGCATCCCCGACGCCACTGAGAAGCCCGCAAACAGGGCCAGCACCGTCCAGTGATGCTGCAAGGCCCAGTTGAGCCGGCGGCGGTAATTGGATCGGAACCGCTCGAAGGCGCGGTTGAATGCGTAGTGAATGCGCCAGATCGGGCCAGAGCCGGTGGCGTGGCCTTCGCCGCCCCGGTAAACGCTCAGCTCGGGCTTCAGCAGATACCGCACCATGGTGGGGATGAGCGTGCGTGACAATACGTAAGAAGCGAGCATCGCGAACACCACGGCCATCGCCAGCGGCTGAAACAGGTACTTGGCCGTGCCGCGCAGCAGCACAACCGGCACGAAAACAATGGAAATGGAAAGGGACGAGACGAAGGCCGGCACGGCGATCTCACGCGCACCGTCCAGCACGGCGCGGATGATCGACTTTCCCATCGACAGATTGCGATGAATGTTCTCGATCTCCACGGTGGCCTCGTCCACCAGAATCCCAATGGCCAGGGAGAGACCGCCCAGGGTCATGACATTGATGGTTTGTCCCAAGAAGTACAACAGAATCAGCGAGGTCAGAATCGAGAGCGGAATCGACGTGCAAACGATCAGCGTGCTGCGCCAACTGCCGATGAACAATAGGATCATCAGCGAAACCAGGATGCCGGCCACCAGGGCTTCATGCAGCACCGCGTCGATCGAGGCGCGCACAAAGATCGACTGATCGAGGAGCAGACTGACCTCCAGCTCCGGAGGCAAGGTGGACAGAATGCGAGGCAGCTCTCTTTTGACCCGGTTGACGATATCCAGGGTGGAAGCCCGGCCGGTTTTAAGAATGGAGAGCAGGGCTCCCCGCGTGCCGTTTTGCCGCACGACATTGGTTTGCACGGCGCCGCCGTCGCGCACTTGGGCGACGTCGCGCACGTAAATGGTGGCCGCACCCTGTTGGCGCACTGGCACATCGTTCAGCGCTTCCACTAGGTCTGGGCTGCTATTCAGGCGGACATTGTACTCCCAGTCCCCGATCTTGGCCGTTCCGGCAGGTAGGATGGGACTCTGGGCGTTGATGGCCGCTGAGACATCGGATGGCGACAGGCCATGGGCATACAGAGCCTTGGGGTCCAGATCCACCATGATCTGCCGGGCCTTCCCGCCTGCGGGCATGAGCACCGACGCCCCCTGGACAGTGGCCAACTGGGTGCGCAGGAAGTTGGCGCCGATGTCGTAAAGGGCCTGCTCGGAAAGGCCGCGTCCGCCCAGTCCTAACTGTAGGACGGGCACGCTGGCCGCATTGAAACGGATGATGAGCGGAGGAGTGATCGCAGGCGGCATCTGCCGGGTAACCGTTTGCGAAATGGCGGTCATCTGCGCGACTGCCGCTTCGACCGGCGTGCCCGGATGGAAGAACACTTTGATCACTCCCATGCCGTTCAGTGACTGCGACTCGATGTGCTCGATGTCGCTGACCGTCGTCGTAAGGGAGCGCTCCGATAGAACGGTCACGCGCTTGTCCATCTCGTCGGCCGAAAGGCCTCTATACTGCCAGATGGCGCTTACTACCGGGATGTCGATATCCGGCAGGATGTCCGTCGGCATCCGGGCGATCGCAATACCGCCTAGTATGGCAATCAGGATTGCGGCGGCGACAAACGTGTACGGCCGCCGCAAGGCGAGTTTAACGATCCACACGCGTAGTTCCTTCCTCTGAGCGGGCTTTTTCCAATCTAGCCCTGAACGGGATTCGCCTGCGCCTGCCGAGCCTGCTCCGCCTCCCGGTTCGCTTCAGCAATCAGCTTTCGAAGCGTGACCTTAAACTCTTCCAGCGGCGGGAAGCTGATCGCTTCCGAAGGGCAGATCTTGGCGCAGGCGTCACAGCCCACCACGCAGTTGTAAGGACGGTTGACTTCCGGCACTCCCAGCGCGTCGTTCCAGTCGAAGACGTTGTTTTTGCAGAATTCGATGCACTCGCGGTCGTGGATACACGCGTCGTAGTTGATGGTGGGAAACCAGGGAATCTTTTCCCGGGGTACTTTCAAGTTCGCCATGAGAGCCTCCGGTTATTTAGATTCGGTCGGCGTCTCTGAACAGGAGCATGCTCCCATTAGGTCTTCGGGAGTGAGTTCCTTGCTCACGTCTTGCTTGTTGAGAATCTCTCCGACCTTTTCGCGGATGCGCTGCAAGACGCCTTCGTTGTCGGTCATGCGAATATCCACCGGGATGAACCGCTCGGGCGGGAACCCGGTCTGCCGCATGATTTTCCGGAACAGCTTGTCTTGCGCGGCCGGAGCACAGGCGGCGCTGAGAATGTAAGTGTCGCTGTCGGCGCTCTTCATGACGTCGGCAAGGAACTGGTTGCCTCCCTGGCCGCACGTTTGCGGATGCAGCGAAACATACGAGACCTCCAGTTCGCTCTCCACTTGGAACGGCAGGGTGTTGAAGTCCGTGTTCTTGAACGAATCACAAAGCCCTTTGCAGTTGCACATCAAAACCTTAATCTTCATGACATCTCTCCTTGGATTTGGATCTCCTCCGAGGAAGGCGACGGCGCTCGCGCGCTTGAGGAACAACATGCTAGACGGAGTTCCTCACGCTTGCGGCGATCTTCCCGGTAGGTTTCCTCACAGAGTAACGCCTGACCCAGACAACCTTTGAGAATCTCCAAAACCTCCGAACCGGAAGCTAGCGAGTATTGGACACGCATGCCCTGGCGCTTGTCCACCACCAGTCCAGCGCTCCGAAGATAAGCCAGATGGCGAGACAGTAGCGGCTGCGGAAGGCCCAAAATCGACTCAAGCTCGCAAACGCAGAAAGGCTCCAGTAACAGCAGGTTCACAATACGAAGCCGAGTAGGTTCGGCCAGTGCTTTGAAGAGGCGGTGTAGAGGGTCCATGACGTTCTCCGCTTATATGTATATGCACATAGAGTACCACTTCTTCAAACGTTTCGCAAGCCAGACAAAACTACTTTGTAAATCAGAGAAATACACATCTGTTGGGTTGCGAGGTTATCAGCCGCGCCTTCACCGAGGACCTGGGTGAATTGACGCAGTGCCGCATGTCATGTGGAAAATGCCCCACGTTTCGCTTCGTCAGCCTAGCCGTAATCGATTGCAATATAAGAGCTCTTGGTTGATCGTGCAAATTGGCAAGAAGTTTGCCAAAGGTTTTGTGTGCTGGATCCTGCCGCTCGTGCAAAGCTGGTTAGAAGGGCTCAAATCGTGAAGGCCCTCGGCCACCCATCAAGGCTGCTCATCGTGGATGAATTGCTCCAGCACGGTGAGCGCTGCGTATGCGAACTCACGAAGCTCGTCGGCGTTGATGTGTCTACAGTTTCTAGGCATTTGGCGGTCTTGCGCATGGCGGGTATCGTGGTCGACGAGAGGCGGGGGTTGCAGGTTTTTTACCGTTTGCGGACGCCCGAAGTGAAAAGCCTCGTCCGTGCAGCGGAAGATATGGCGGGCGCCATCACCCGCGACCAACTCGGCCAGCTACTCAGCATGAGTTCGAGCGGTTAATGGGGAGGCGCAGACACCCAAGGAGCGGAGCGTTATGGATTTTCAAATTTTAGGCCCTGGTTGCATCAATTGCAAGAAACTTGCCGAGAATACCGAGGCGGCGGCCAAAGAACTCGGCATCCAGTATGAGTTGTTCAAGGTCTCTGATATGGCTGCCATTACGGGGTTCGGCGTCAAGAAAACGCCGGCCCTGATAGCCGATGGCAAGATCATAGTCCAGGGGCGCGTTCCCAGCGTGGACGAGCTTATGTCTCTGCTGGCGCAACACATGGCTTGAGGGAGCATTTGTGACCTACAAGAGCGCCATTAGACTCCTACTGTTGTTGTTTGCGGGCGCCAGTGTAGTCTTCCTGGTTGTGCAGCAGGTTCGGGACAAGAATGCCTCTGCGAGCGCCACTAGCGCTGTGGAAGTCGCGGCTGCCTCCGATCCCGCCCAATCGGCAAGAACCGGGGGCGGGCAAAAGGTTTTGGCCTATTACTTTTACACTACGGTCCGATGTCCCACCTGCCGGAAAATTGAGGCGTTCACGGATGAGGCGCTCAAGTTGGGTTTTCCCGAGGCGCTCCGTAGTGGCCTCCTGGAATGGCATCCGGTGAACGTGCAGTTGCCCGAGAATCGCCATTTCATCAACGACTACCAGCTTTTCACGAAGTCGCTCGTTATCGTGCGCGTTCGCGACGGGAAACGGCTGGAATGGAAGAATCTGGAAAAGGTGTGGGAACTCACCGGGAACAAGCAAGCCTTCCTCAGCTACGTTCAGGACGAGGTGCGCGAGTATTTGAGGAGAGGGTGATGGAGGGGGCGATTGTCGCTACGGGCACGGCGCTGTGGTTGGGCCTATTAACATCCATTAGCCCGTGCCCGCTGGCCACGAACATTGCCGCGATCTCCTACATTAGCAAAGATCTCGGAGATGCCCGGCGGGTTTTTGCCACCGGCGCCCTTTACACCGCCGGCCGTGCGCTCACTTACCTTGCTCTAGCCGCCTTGCTGGTCGCCAGCATCCTCTCCATCCCCCAGCTCTCCAACTTCCTGCAAACTTATATGAACAAGCTTCTTGGGCCGATCCTGATCCTAGTCGGGATGTTCCTCCTGGGGCTACTCCAGTTCAACTTCTCCACGTCGGTGGCGGGAGGCGCACTGGAAGAAAGGTTTCAAAGCTGGGGGCTTTGGGGCGCCGCATTGCTTGGCATGCTGTTCGCGTTGTCTTTTTGTCCGGTCTCGGCAGCGCTGTTCTTCGGCAGCCTGGTCCCGCTGGCAGTCCAGCACAAGGCTGCCTTGAGCCTGCCCGCTTTGTACGGAATCGGCACAGGGCTTCCGGTTCTCGCGTTTGCCATCCTGATCGCTAGCGGCGCTCAGTCGGTCAGCAAAGCTTTCAATCGGTTGGTCTTGGTGGAGAGGTGGGCGCGGATGGTCACGGGCGTCGTGTTCGTCGGCGTTGGCATCTACTCCAGTTTGGTTCACATCTTTCGGGTATTCTCATAAGGGCGCTGTCATGGTTTGCCTGGAGTGCTTCCAAGGAGGGAGCCGCAGGGGTATGGCAGTCCGTCGCCGTTACTTGCGTAGTGGTCTTGGTGGAAGATGCTTATGAATCAGATCCAAACGAAGACGTACGCCTTTTTGGGCGGAGGCATCATTGCCGGGGTGTTCATTGAGAGACTGCTAAAAGGTCCCGGTGTGGCGCCGGAGAACGTGCTGGCGACCGACATCCAACGGGAGCGACTGGACGTGCTCAAGAGCCAGTTTGGCATCCGCGTAAGCGGCAATAACAGTGAAGGCGCGGAGTTTGCCGACGTGGTTTTCCTCGCCGTGCCGCCGAACGCTGTAAAGCCGGTGCTCACGGAAGTTCGGGAGAAACTGCGACCCCACGCGCTGATTATCTCTCTAGCCGCAGCGATCCCGACGTGGCTCATAGAACAGACCATTGGCCGGCCGCTTGGGGTGGTGAGAATGATCCCAAACACACCCTCTCTGGTCGGCAGAGGCATGAATCCGCACTGCCTGGGAAGCTACGTTCGGGATGAACAGCGGCCTTGGATCGAAGCGCTCTTGGGCGCGTTTGGGGAAACCATTCGTATTGATGAGCGGCTGATGGAGGTCGCTACGGCGCTCACCGCAGTGGGTCCAACGTACATTTTCCCCGTCATCAAGGCCATGAAAGACACGGCAGTTAGCCTGGGTTTGCCAGAGGACCAAGCTCAGTTCGCCGCCGCTCACACGGTGGCGGGAGCCGCTCAACTGGTGCTCGAGACGGGAAAAGACCCGGACATTCTTAAGACGATGATCGGAACCAGGACGCTTCAGGAAGCCGAGGTTCGGACGCTCGTGAAAGAGGCGCTGGAGGCGGCCCATGAAAAGGTCATGACTGCTCGTAACAAACTGGCCCCGCCGAATGGAATGGGGTGAACCGATGCTCGAAGTGATCGATCTCACCGTGGTCGTTGGGGAGCGACGGATTCTGCACGACCTTAACCTGCAAATCCGCCACGCCGAGATCCACAGTATCCTGGGAGCTAACGGTACGGGCAAGTCCACGCTGGCCGCCGTTCTCATGGGCTTAAGTGGATACGAGCTCACGGGCGGACGGATTCTGTTTCAGGGCGAAGATATCTCGGGCCTTTCCATTTCCGAGCGCGCGCGCCGGGGCATCACTCTGGCTTGGCAGGAACCTGCCCGCTTCGAAGGCCTGACGGTCCGCGAGTACCTTGAGATCTCTAGGCGGCGCGCGGGCGAAGGGTCTCTCAGCCCCAAGGAGTGTTTGGCCAAGGTCGGGCTCAATCCCGAGAAGTACCTCCAACGGATGGTGGATGCGACACTCAGCGGCGGTGAGCGCAAGCGTGTAGAGTTGGCCTCAGTGCTGGCCATGAACCCGAAGTTCGTGATTCTAGATGAACCGGACTCGGGGATCGACGCCCTTTCGATCGACAACATTGTGGGCGTCATCCGGACGCTGTCCCGCGGCGGCTCGGCGGTCCTCCTGATCACCCATCATGAGGAAGTCGCCGCTATGGCCGACCGAGCTTCGTCTCTTTGCGGCGGAACCATTCTCAAGACGGGTGACCCCGTCGCCATCACCCGCTTTTTCCGGAATCACTGCCAGGAATGCCAGCATGTGAACGAGCCGAGGAGTGAGGAGATCCCCTATGCCTGAGCGCCCGGCGGAACTGGTCGTAATCTCTAAGGCGTACGAAGCCAGCGGCGGCGACCCCGCGGCGCTCTTCAACCCGAAGTTCGCCGCCATGGTGGTCAGCCACAACCGCATTCTCCATTCCAACAGCATTGCTGGAGTTCGGATCGAGGGACAAGAAACGCCGGCAGGCGTAAAGGCGAAGATAACCGTGGAGCCCGGCGTCACGGTCGGGCCGCCCGTGCATCTTTGCTTCGGCGTGATTCCCCAGGAGGGAGTCCAGGAGATTCTCTCCGAATTCCACATCGGTGAAGGGTCCCAGGTAAGATTCGTTGCCCATTGCTCCTTCCCCCATGCGCTTCAGGTGAAACATCTGATGCATGCCTGTGTGCACGTAGGCCCTAAGGCGTACATGGAGTATTCGGAAACGCACTACCATGGCTTGGAAGGCGGGGTGGAGGTGCTGCCCGTGGCGAAGATTACGGTAGCCGAGGGTGGGGCGTATAAGAGCCGCTTTCAATTGATAGAAGGTGCGGTTGGGACTTTGAGGCTCGATTACGAGGCTGACGTAGGAAACGACGCGGTGTGCGAGCTGGAAGCCAGGATCTACGGCAAGAAGCGGGACCAAATCCTCATCGACGAGTCGTTATGGCTCAACGGCGAGAACGCTCGAGGCTTGGTCAAGACTCGAGTGGTGGCTTCGGATCATTGCGTCAGCGAAGTTGTTGGAGAGGTGGCCGGCAACGCTCCGAATGCGCGCGGTCACATCGATTGCGTGGAGATCCTCCAAGGCCCTCATGCCCGCGCCAGCGCTCTCCCCAAACTCACCGTGAATCACGACCGGGCGAAGTTGACCCACGAAGCCGCCATCGGCAGCGTGGACAAGAGACAGGTGGAGACGCTGATGGCGAGGGGGCTGAGCGAAGAGGAGGCCGTGGATGTTGTTGTGAAAGGGATGCTACGCTGAACTTGGTCAACATAGAGGAGCGGAAACGCCCTTTGTAAACTTGTCCGTGGCGTCATGGGGCGTGACCGCCGGGCGGCGGAAATGACGGTGGGTTTAACCTCGCTCCAGAATGAGCTCCGCAACCCGTTTCCCCGACAACAACATGCCGCCAAATATCGGTCCCATGCGGGGGCCGCCAAACGTAGCGCTAACGGCCATTCCTGTCACCCATAAGCCCGGAAATACCTCCGCCACTCGTTCCACAACGAACTTCTCTCCAGCTGTGGCGTCCATAGGACCCTCGCCAGAACCGCCGGAGGCCGATGGCAGAGCCACGAGGTTCCGTGCTCGCAGCCGCTCCACGGCCACCGCCTCATGCCCCGATGCGTCAATGACTGCGGCTGCGCGAAAAACAACCGGGTCAACCGGGAGAGCTCCGGAAATCGTAGTCCGGTTGACGACCACACCCGTCACTTGGCCACCGTGGACGCACAAATCTTCCAGCGCCGTTAGGTTCAACAACGTAGCTCCAGCCCGAAGCGCGTGAAGGCAGAGGGCGCAGGCAACTTCTGCGGCATCGATAACGCACAGCCCCTCGTAACGGCGTTCGTGCCGGACGCCGGCAGCGTCGAGTATGGGAACAGCTTCCGGTTGGACGACGATCTCGTTCATTCCCATTCCGCCGCCCCAGACGCCTCCCCCCGGAGCCAGCCGCTTCTCAATGATCGTGACGCTTCGACCTTTGGAGGCGAGATGTGCGGCGGCTGTCAGACCCGCCGGTCCGGCGCCGACGATCACCACATCGCTTTCGATCGACCGCAGCAGCTTTTGGTGATAACTATCCACAATCGCTTTTGAGATAACTGTTTCATGAAGTTCGTTCACGGAGACCGCCTCTTGTCAGTGTTGCTATCTTTGTGCGTAGCTTCCATGGTTCCGATTAGCTTCGTTGGGTATCCTCTGGAGCGCGGAGCGCCATCGTTGGGGCGACAAGCAGGTTGCTACATCCAATGTCCTTCCACATCCGCCGAAACGGCAGCCGCCAGTTTGCCGGTTTTGAACTGTTCCATCGCCTCTGCAACCGTGCCGGCTGCGCCAGTGTAAATCTTCACCCCGCCAGCCTGCAACGTGGCGAACGCCTTGGGGCCGACGTGTCCGGTAATCAGAGCTTGGGCCCCTAGCTCGACCACCCGTTTGGCGGATTGGATGCCTGCGCCTTGGGCGGCATTCAAGTTTAGCGTGTTGTCGACGGCCGAAAACGCGCCCGTCTCCGTATCCACCACGATGAAAAACTTTGCGCGGCCAAAACGCGGGTCTAGCGGCGAGTTCAAGTGGTTGCCTTGGGAAGTAACGACCAGTTTCATGACCATTTGCTAAGCACGCACCCTTCCATTCTCCCAGGCTTTCAGCTTGCGGTACAACGTGCTCACATTAATGCCGAGCTCTCGAGCCGCCCGGGTTCGGTTCCCATTGTGCCGCCTGAGGGCGGCAGCAATGAGGTGCTGCTCCATGGAACGCAGGCTCATCGATCCGCCAAGGTCACCTTCCGAAGGTCCGGCGGGTCTCAGTTCGGGTGGCAAATGTCGTAGCTCGATCCATCCGCTCGGGCACAACACAAACGCGTGTTCGATGATGTTCTCCAACTCGCGCACATTGCCCGGATAATTATGCTCCATCAGCCGCACCATCGCTTCCTCAGAGACGCCGGCAATGTCCTTGCCTTGCAACCGGTTGAACTTGGCAATGATGCGATCCACCAGCAAAGGGATATCCTCACGACGCTCCCGCAGCGGGGGCAGCTTCAAGTGAATCACGTGAATGCGATAGAAGAGATCTTCGCGGAATTTGCCCTGCCGCACAAGTTCCGCTAAATCTTTGTTGGTGGCCGCCACTACCCGCACGTCAACTTTCACCGGTTCGATCGCTCCCAGCGGTTCAACTACCCGCTCTTGAAGCACCCGCAGCAGGCGCACCTGCATGGCCGGCGAGACCTCGCCAATTTCGTCAAGGAAAAGTGTGCCGCCGTCGGCGAGCACGAAACGGCCAGGCTTGTCGCGCCGCGCATCGGTGAAGGCGCCCGCCTTGTAGCCGAACAACTCCGATTCAAGCAGCGTGTCCGGCAAGGCTGCGCAATTAACCGCGATGAACGGTTTCTTTCTGCGTGGGGACAGGCTGTGAATCGCCCGCGCGAATAGCTCTTTGCCGGTACCGCTGGCGCCTTCAAGGAGCACTGTGCTGCTGCTTTCGGCGATCCGGGGAAGAACCTCGAACAGTTTTTGCATGGGCGCACTTCGTCCGACGATGTCTTCGAACGTATATCGGGAATCGAGCTCCTTACGAAGTTGTTCCACGCGGCTAAGATCCTGGAACGTCTCCACGCCTCCAGTCACCGCGCCGCTAGCGTCTTTAAGCAGCGCGGTCGATATACGCACTGGAATCTGCTCCCCCGCGGCGCTGGTGATCTGGGCTGTAGCGTTCACGATAGGTTTGCCGGTCGTGAACGTGCGCCTGAGGGCGCAATCCCGCTCACAAATGCTGGCGCGGAAAACGTCCGAGCAAGGCCTGCCGATCGCCTCTTGCCGCGGTACCCCGGTGATCCGCTCGGCCGCAGCGTTGAATGTCGTCACGCGCCAGTCGAGATCCACTGTGAAGACGCCCTCATTGATCGAATCGAGAATCGGATCTCTCTGCACACCTTCAGTGTAACCTGCACCTATGCAATTTGCAAGATTTCTTCATTGCAGATCTGGTATTTTGCACGACTGGATGAAGCAAGATTCAGCGGTTCCCCAGCCGCCACAATGACTTCTGAGTTTGGTAGAGCATGTGCCCTCAACAGAATCGTGAGGCTGGCGATCTCACACCATCAAGGACGCATCTCGCCGGTTTTCGACACAGCCGGCAGCGTGTTGCTGGTCGACGTGGAAAACGGACGGGAGCTCCGGCGGGAATTGCGGAGCTTGGATCAGAACCAGCTGCTGGCCCGGGCAGAGGAGTTTCTGAAGTTGGAGGCGGATGTCCTCCTCTGTGGCGCTATTTCGGCGCCGCTCGAAGCCTTGCTGATTTCATCCGGCGTCCATGTAATCGGGTTCTTATGCGGCCCGGTGGATGAGGTTCTGGCGGCTTTTTTGAACGGAGATATCGGAAAGCCTAGGTTTTTGATGCCCGGCTGCCGCGCTTGGCGGCAGCGCTTGGGACAGACAAGGAGAAACATTATGCCAGGAGGTTTTGGAATGGGTTCCGGCGGCGGCCGGCGCCGAGGAGCAGGTGGGGGTGGACGCGGTAGGATGGGTGGGCCGTCCGCCGCAGGCCCCGGCGGAACCTGCGTGTGCCCGAAATGCGGTGAAAAACTGCCGCACGCGGCTGGGCGGCCGTGCAATCAGACGCCATGCCCGAAGTGCGGCACGATGATGGTGCGGGCGTAACGGAAAAGGTGACAAAACGGCGGACAAAAGTTTCGAAAGGAGGAGAATTCAGAAATGCCATTTGGAGATAGAACAGGTCCTCTGGGACAAGGCCCCAGAACGGGGCGAGGCGCCGGGTACTGTTCCGGCTTTGCGGCGCCAGGATATCTGAACCCGACTGGCGGTTTCGGCTTCTTTGGCCGGGGCCGCGGTGGCGGGCGAGGCTGGAGAAACTGGTTTTACGCCACTGGCCTTACGGGCTGGCAGCGAGCGGGCCTCTGGCCTTGGGGTGGATCCTGGTTTCCGGGCCCCACGCAGGAACAGCAAGCTGCCGTACTGAAAAACCAGGCCGAGCAGCTTGAGAGCGCCTTGGAGAGCATTCGCAAGCGCCTTGAGCAACTAGAAAGCAAAACCAAAGCTGAGTAGCGACAAGCCGCGGTGGCGGGCCGGCGCATGCCGGCCCGCTCTTTTCCGAAAGGCAAGGGGAAAGGGAATGTCCGTCTCATGAAAATCGCCATCGCCAGCGGTAAAGGCGGAACCGGGAAAACCACGGTCGCCACCAACTTAGCCTGGGTCGCGGCGCGGAAGGGGCACAGCGTCAGCTATTTGGACTGCGACGTAGAGGAGCCGAACGGACACTTGTTTCTGAAACCGGAGATCACCGTGAGCCGCCCCATCGGGAGGCTGCATCCGGCGGTGGACGAAGAGAAGTGCATCCACTGCGGGCTGTGCGGGGAGATCTGCCAGTACAGCGCCATTGTCTGCATAGGCGAAAAGGTGTTGGTATACCCGGAATTGTGTCACTCTTGCGGCGGCTGCGTGCTGGTCTGCCGCCCCCGAGCCATCACCGAAGTTTTGCGGGAGAGCGGCAAGCTCGAAATCGGGCAAGCTGGGCCCGTCAACTTCGTCCACGGCCTGCTCAACATTGGCGAGGCCATGAGCACGCCGCTGATCCGCCAAGTGAAAGAGGCTGCTCCGGAATCGGGTCTAGTGATCATCGATGCGCCGCCGGGCGCCTCGTGCCCGGTGATGGAAAGCGTCCGGGGCACAGACTTCGTTTTGCTGGTGACGGAACCAACCCCCTTCGGGCTGAACGATCTCAAACTGGCCGTAGAAATGGTCCGGGCGTTGAAACGGCCCCTGGGCGTGGCGATCAACCGCGCGGGCTCGGGAGACGACCAGACCCGCGAGTATTGCCGCTTGCAGGGTATTGACATATTGGCGGAAATCCCCGATGACCGGCGCGTGGCCGAGGCTTACTCGCGCGGCGTTCTGGCGTCGGAGGCGTTGCCGGAAATTCGCACCCAGTTCGAAGACTTGTTGGGCCGGCTGTTGGGGAACGGCTCTTCTCGGGTCACGGGACGGGGGTATCCCGCATGAGCGAACTCGTTAGGATCGCGTCTCGAAGTGCGCCGCCGGTGCAGGAGCTGGTCGTGATCAGTGGCAAGGGGGGGACCGGGAAGACCTCGATGGTCGCCTCCTTCGCGGTGCTCTCAGGGAATTCCGTGCTAGCCGATTGCGACGTCGATGCGGCGGATTTGCACCTGGTTCTCGAACCCCGCATCCTTCGCCGGAACGAGTTTAGCGGGGGCAAGAGCGCTAGGATTAAAGCCGGTCACTGCACGGCCTGCGGCAAGTGCGAGGAACTGTGCCGGTTCGACGCCATCTTTTTCGACGGACCGGGCAACGGCATAGTGGAAAAAACGTTCCGCGTAGATCCAGTGGCCTGTGAAGGTTGCGGCGTTTGCGCCTGGTTCTGCGCGGAGGGCGCCATCGAGTTCGGGCCGGTAGTGAACGGAGAATGGTTCGTTTCCGATACGCGCTGTGGGCCCATGGTGCATGCTCGCCTAGGGATCGCGGCGGAAAATTCGGGCAAGCTGGTCAGCACGGTTCGGACAGCCGCCCAAAAAGTCGCTGAAGAGCGCGGCCTGGGTCTAGTGATTATCGACGGTTCGCCAGGCGTCGGCTGCCCGGTGATTGCCTCGGTCACGGGCGCCACGCTGGCTCTGGCGGTCACCGAGCCGACCTTGAGCGGCCTGCACGACCTGGAACGGGTCGCGGAACTGACCCGCCACTTCGGCATTCCGACGCTGGTGTGCGTCAACAAGTGGGATCTCAATCCCGAGGTTTGCGAGCGGATCGAGGCGCGGGCGCGGGAAAGAGGGCTTGAAGTGGCCGGACGCGTCCGCTATGACCGCGCTGTTACAGCGGCGCAAATTCGCGGAAAAGCAGTCGTGGAGTATGCTCAAGACGGATGCGCGGCTGACCTTCGCGCCGTTTGGACCACGATCCAAGCGCGCCTGGACCGCTCCGGCGGACAGGAGAAAAATGAACATGCCAACGTATGATTACGAATGTAAGAAATGCGGGCGCCGTTTCGAGCGCCGCCAGAAAATGTCCGACGAACCGGTGGCAGTCTGCCCGGAATGTGGCAGCCCAGCGCAGAGACTTATCTCGGGAGGCGCTGGGGTGATCTTTAAAGGCGCGGGCTTCTACGCGACCGACTATCACGCAGCGGACCGTCCTACTTGCGGCCGGGATACGCCTTGCTGTGGCCGTGATAGCGTCTGCGGGAGCAAGCCCTGCGAATCCTGAGGGGAAAAACCGCGTTACAGTGGGGCCATGATCGAACTCTTCAAAACCGCGTTGATGATCACGGGCTTCGTGCTGACGATGATGCTGATCATCGAGTATCTAAACGTGGTCACCGCTGGGAAGTGGCAAGAAAAACTGGCGCGTCGCACCTGGGGACAATACCTGATAGCAGCGTTTCTGGGAGTTGTTCCGGGCTGCCTGGGAGCTTTCACTGCGGTGGCCATGTACACTCACGGCATCCTTACCCTGGGAGCCGTGGTGACCGCCATGATCGCCTCCAGCGGCGACGAAGCGTTTGTGATGCTGGCGCTGATTCCGCGTCAAGCCGTGCTTTTGATGGGAATCGTTTTTGTCATCGGCCTCGGTGTGGGCGTACTGGTCGATGCGGCAGGCGGCAGGCGGAGAACCAAACATCCGGCGGTTTGTTTGGAGCTGCATGGAGAGAGTCAGTGCGAGTGTTTCCATCTGGGCAGGATTTCCGGATATTGGAAAGGTTGCTCGCCCGTGCGGGGAACGCTCGCAGTGGTGCTCACGCTGTTTCTAGTGGGGGTTCTGGCGGGTCAGTTGGGACCGCCGACATGGAATTGGATTCGCATTACTTTGGTTGGCGTTACAGCCGTGGCCGTTTTTATCGTCGCTACGGTTCCAGACCACTTCATTGAGGAGCACCTTTGGCGGCATGTCGCCGCCAAACATGCTCCGCAGATCTTTCTGTGGACCTTCGGCGCCCTGATTGCGATGCACTTACTCACCGACGTGTTCCACCTCGGGCCAGTCATCCAAAAGGGGCGCTGGGCGGTCCTTCTGGCGGCCTGCTTGGTGGGGCTGATACCCGAGTCGGGACCCAATCTCATCTTTGTGACGCTTTTTGCTCAAGGCCTCATTCCATTTAGCGTTCTGGTGGCGAACTCGATCGTCCAGGATGGCCATGGCATGCTGCCGATGCTAGCCCACTCGCGGAAAGAGTTCCTGTTGATTAAAGGAATCGCGTTTGCGGCTGCTCTGACTATCGGCGCGTTAGGCCTAGTTCTGGAGTGAGCGATGGCCAGTTTGGCTCGCCGCCACGATGTGGGTTGGTAGAACCTGGATTTGATTACGCTACACTTTGGGGTGGGAGGCGTGTCTCGATGGCCATACGGACCCAGCCGGAGACCGTGGCGCTCAGCACCGCCACCAGCGGTCTGGATCGGGAGAGCTTGATTCGGGCATTCCGTCTCATGCACCTTGCCCGGCGGTTGGACGATCGCGAGATCCTGCTCAAGCGGCAAAACCGCATCTTTTTCCAAATCAGTGGCGCTGGACATGAGGCGGTGCAGGTCGCCGCAGGCTACCTGCTCAGGCCGGGTCGCGATTGGGTGTTTCCTTATTACCGTGACCGCGCGCTATGTCTGACCCTGGGCGTCACCCCTGAGCAAATGCTTCTCCAAGCTGTCGGCGCGGCGGAGGATATCGCCTCCGGAGGGCGTCAGATGCCGTCTCACTGGAGCCACCCCGCCCTGCGCATCGTCTCTGCATCGTCCCCGACCGGCACGCAGTTCCTTCAAGCGGCCGGCTGTGCGCATGCCACCCGCTACCTCTGCCCGGAATCCGACGAGCTCACCTTGGTTTCCACGGGAGACGGCGCCACCAGCGAAGGCGAATTCTGGGAATCGCTAAACCTTGCATCCTTGGACCGCCTGCCGCTACTCTACCTTGTCGAGGACAACGGTTACGCGATCTCCGTCCCTATTGAGCGGCAGACCGCAGGCGGGAGCATTTCCAAACTGGCGGCTGCATTCCCGCATTTCCTGGTGCGGGAGGTGGACGGCTGCGATTTCCTGGCTTCTTATGCCGCCCTGAAGGAAGCCTTCGAATATGTGCGGGCTGGTCATGGTCCTGCGCTTGTGCACGCTCACGTAATCCGCCCTTATTCTCACTCCCTTTCCGACGACGAAAGGCTATACAAGACCGAAGCGGAGCGTAAAGCCGAAGCTGCCCGGGATCCCGTCATCAACTATCCCAAATGGTTGCTTCAAGAAGGGATTCTCGACCCCCAAGCGTTGCGGATTATCGTGCACGACATCGACCAAGAGATTCATCTCGCCACCGAGAAAGCTCTCGCTGCAACGCAGCCCCCGCCGGAAACCGTCTTCCGCCACCTATATTCAGAGACGGTTGATCCCACTTCGGAAGAGTTTGCCGCGGAACCGAAATTCGAAGGTGAGCCGCGCACCATGGTGGATGCGATTAACCGCACCCTCGCTGAGGAGATGCGGCGGAATCCGAACATTGTGGTTTTCGGCGAAGACGTCGCTGATTGCAGCCGCGAACAAAACCTCCGGGAAGTGAAAGGCAAGGGCGGCGTCTTCAAAGCCACTCAGGGTCTCCAGATCGAATTCGGCAGCCGCAGGTGTTTCAATACGCCGCTGGCGGAAGCCGGCATTGTGGGACGGGCTATCGGGATGGCTCTTCGCGGCTTGAAGCCGGTCGCCGAAATCCAGTTTTTCGATTACATCTGGCCTGCCATGATGCAGTTGCGCAATGAACTGGCCACCATGCGCTGGCGTTCCCACGGCGGCTGGTCTTGTCCGGCGGTCATACGCGTGGCCATCGGGGGCTATTTGAGCGGCGGCGCGGTCTATCATAGCCAGTGCGGCGAAGTCCTGTTTACTCACTGCCCAGGGCTGCGGGTCGTGTTCCCGTCGAACGCCCTCGACGCTTGCGGGCTGCTGCGCACGGCGTTACGCTGTGACGATCCCGTCCTGTTCCTCGAACACAAGAAGCTTTACCGCGAATCCTACAACCGCTCGCCTCATCCCGGACCCGATTTTACGATCCCTTTCGGCCGTGCAAGCGTCGTGAAAACTGGCCAAAGCCTTACCATTGTTACGTATGGCGCTCTAGTTCAGAAGAGCCTTCAGGCCGCCGCCCGCCTCGAACAGCGCCTGCAAGGCGTCACCATCGAGGTGATCGACCTGCGCACGTTGAACCCTTACGATTGGGAGACTATTTGCCGCTCCGTTCGGAAAACCAACCGGGTCATGATTGCCCATGAGGATACGCTGTCGTTCGGTTATGGCGCAGAGATTGCGGCGCGCATTGCCGGCGAACTTTTCGATTGTTTGGATGCGCCGGTGCGCCGGGTAGCTGCGCTGGACACGTGGATAGGGTACGCCCCGCGCTTGGAGAACGCCATCCTTCCGCAAGTGGAAACCCTCGAACGCGAAGCGCAAGCTTTGCTCCAATATTGAGGCGCGGCGTCAGTCGCCTGGCGCCATGGCTCGCCACAAAGCTGCGTGCCTGCGGGTGACGTTGCGCACCACCGGTCCGGAAATGTCGTAAACCGCCGCGCGCCCTGAACCAATCTGTTCCAGCGCTTGCCTGAACGGCAAGACGTATTTCGGCGCCAGCCGTCCCCCATCATGGATCGCCGCGTCTGCGCCTGGCGCGAGATATACGCTCCGAATCCCGTACAAATCAAACGGCAAATCCGCTATGGTTCCTAAGAAAGTGTCCGTATCCACACCCGTGAGCAGAATGGTTTGCCCCGGGCGCTGGCGATGGATCTCAAGCACCGCTTCCACCACTTCCCGGGCGCGCTGACTGCGAGCGTGGCGCCAGGAGACCGTCTGCCAGGCTGCCGGCAAGTTCACCGCTAGATACACAGCTATCGGAAACGCGGCCCACTTTCTGTTCTTCCCACCCCAAGCGAAGCCTCCCACAGCCGCCAGCGCTGCCGCCGGACCCGTGAGGTAGTAGTCCATCCTATGGTCCCGCAATGGCAGGTACGGCGCCAGGAGTAGTAAGAACCAAGCTGCCGCCAGCACTCCCAGTCTTCCAGCGCGTACTACCGCCCACGCCGCGCTAGCCGCGAGCCCGAGGGTAAGAGCCGGCGCAATCCATGCGGGCGTCCGGAAAAAATGTGCGAAACGAGTGGCGCCGAGGGCCAGCTCGGAATACTCCCACAGGCTAGCGCATACATGCCTGCCGAAGTGGAGCGCATACGGTCCTTCCGCTTCCCGTGTCGCCAGGGAAAGCTGCACCAGCGCAAACAAGGCCGATACGGTGAACATCGGCCACAACTTTTTCAACAAGCGCCTCTCGAACAACCACGCGTATACTGAAGCCAGCGCCGGATACACGGCGTTTACCTCGAGTGCTCCAAAACCGGCGAGAAAGGCGACCCACTGACGGCTGAACCAGCGCTCGTCGCCGGTGGCGGCATAGCGGAGGAGACACCAGAACGCCACCAATATCAAGCACAAGGATAAAGTCTGGTTGAAGATGCTGATCCAGCAGAACGAAACGGCGACGCAACTGTTGGCGAGCCACAGAACCTGCGTCCAAAACCCTGTCCCCTGCGAACCGCTTAGCTGCCGAGTGATGGCCGCCATCAAAAAAAGAATGGCAATCACGGTCCCGAACACCATGAGATGGAACGGCAAGGGGTTGAAACCGAATATGCCGGAAAAGAGCATGAAATACGCGTTGGTGCTTAGGACGCGTATGCTGCCATGCGCTCTGGCTAAAAACAGAGAGTGAACGAACTCCTTCAGATTGCGAACCGGCAAGAGGTGCAGCCACCCAAAGTCGTCCTGGTAGAACCAGATATCGAGGCAGCGCCAGTAAAAGGCCAGGAAAAATAGCGCCGCCACCAGCGTCCATCTGTGACGCTTCCACATAAGGCGGCCGAAATGCCCGACTTTTTTCATTCCACACGATAAGGCGGCGAAACTGACCCGCCCACCATGAGCCGGACTATTACAGGACCCGCCATGTCCGGCAACTCGAAATTGACCTGATAGCGCCCGGGAAGCCACGGAGCCGCGCCTGCATACAACGGCGCAACGTCCCTTTCGCCAGACTCGTTTGCCACCCGCACGGTAACCGGCGCTGCAACTCGCGGGAGAAGTCGTGTAGGATCCGCCGCCGCCCCATCCTCCAGTGGCGGCGAAAGCACTCCCAGCCCCGTAGCCCACAGCTCCACAAAGCGCCCGGAGCGGTTCGCGCCCAGGATCGCCGGCGCGGCTTCCACAGCGGGCAACTGGAAAGCGGAGCTCTCCAAACCGTCACGCCGGACCACAATATTCCATACGTCCGCCTGCTGGGATGGGGTTTGGAGGACAATCTCTTCCGGCCCCACCGAAAACAGCGGCGCCGCGGCGCCGTTTATGAGCGCCTGCGTTCGCCCTAAATCCCTTGGAAGTGGGACCGAGGAAGCGGGAATGCTGGCGTCCGCGAATGCTTTTCCGTACAGGGTGAGGATGTCGCCGGGCGCCGCAGCAGCTTTGTTTGCGCCAGCAATGGCCGGCGTCACCGGCAAAAAGTGGTCACTTCGCAGGGGTATTTCAACTCCCGTCGCGCGTCCTGCCACAACCTCTCTGGGGACGGCTTGATAGATTGACTCTCCTCCTCGCAGCAGCGTGATGCGGTACCGGTCCGGCGGCAAGTCCACCGCCCCGAAGAATCCGGTTCCGTCCGTCGTGGTGGTGAGCGACGCCAGTTGGCCGGTATCGGATTCTATTCGCACGGTGACGCCGTCTTTCAAGTACGCTGGGCCGTCTTCGACCGTCACCCATCCATACAAATGTCCGGCTTTCGGATTCGCTTTCCACGGTAAAACCGGCGTCTGGGCCGGCGCCCCGAACCACTCACCCAGAGCCCGGTAAAACTCTGCGTTCGGAACCGTGGGCGCTCCTGCGGCGTTTAGCGAGTTCGTGCTGGCGTAACTAAAAAAACAGACGCCCAGCGCTTTGTTGCCAGACCTTGACGGCGCCAGCGCGCGGCGGATCTGATTCAGGGAATCGGGGATCGAATTCAGATACACGCCCAGTCCTACGACCAGTCCCCGCTGATATTGCCTGTCCTTCTCGAACTCCAGCCAGTGGTCGAGATACTGCGAATGCTGGCTCTCGCGAAAATAGTTCATGGGCATGGAAAGGTCCAGGATGCCCTCTCGGAGCCAGCCTCGCCAGTCTTGAAACACTCTCGCGTAGGCGCTCGAGTTCACCCAGGCGGCATCTGTGGATGGAGCGTCTCCCCAGGTAATCGTGGCGGCGCTGACCGTCACTGTCGGCTTGATGGCAGCGGCCCGTAAATACACCTGCCGCACTAGCTGTGACACCTGTTGCCGCCGGAATTCCGCCCAGCGCGGGTCGGCGGCGTCGGGTTGGCCCGTACGGTTATATAGCCGTTGAAAACGCGCTGCCGCGACAGGGTTCCAGCCATAGTTATCGTCCTCCGGATACCGAATATAATCCAAGTGAATTCCGTCGAGATCGTAGTGCTTCAGCGGCTCGAGAATGACGTCTGCGAGGTATTTCAGCGCATCCGGATGACCGGGGTCCAGGGAGGTGGATATTCTGCCGGAGGCGCTGACGCTCATCCACATTTGCTCCCTGCTGGCATACGGGCCGTGTTGATGCCAAATGTGCCGCGGATCGATGGGGGGCTGGGGAAACGGCCACAGGGGAGTTACGGGGAACCACGCATGTACTTGGATGCCGCGACTGTGCGCTTTCGCAATCAGATACTCCAGGGCATCGAAGCCAGGCGAGTATTCCAGATCTTCCGCTGGCGGCTCGAGAGACTTCAGATAGTATGACCCACCGCGGCTGCGGACTTCGATGAAGATCGCATTGCCGCGGGCCGCCGCGACATCTTCCACCATCTGATCGACTTCTTCCGGCGTCTTAAAGCCTTTGTGGAAGGCGTCCGCCCAGAACGCGCGATACTCTTGCGCACCCAACGCCAGTGAATACAGTAGGATAGCCGAAGGCGTGCGAAACATGTTGGCCCATCCGCCAGATTAGCATCCCCGAAGGAAACGGAACCGGGATCACAGTTCGGACCGCATCCGTATGCTCACGCTGCATAAGCCTGAGCTATCATTTGATTTCGGATGGACGAACTCGAGCAAGCACCGTCAGGGCCGAAGACAACCGTGCTGATTGTCTCGCATAATGCGGTCGCCGCCCTGCGCCGCTGTCTTGCATCCCTCATGGAAACCACGGACCGGTCCGCCGTGGAAATCCTTGTCGTAGACAAGTGTTCGCGTGACGGCAGCGGACAGTTGGACGCCGAGTTCCCCGACGCCAAGTTTCTGCGTTTGGAAAAGAACTTTGGATTCACGAGAGCTGCGAATATCGGCGTGCGCACGGCGCTGGGCGATTACATTTTCTTCCTGGACCCCCACGTCGAAATGGCGCCCAAAGTAGTGGACGCCCTAGCCAAGGTTCTGGACGAGGAAGAAGACGTGGTGGCGGTCTGTCCGCTGCTGGTAGGGGAGGACGGCGCTCCGCTATCCCGGTTCCGCCGGGTTCCGTCCGGTGCGGATTGGGTGCGCGCCTGGAAAACGGGTGACGCAGGCGCTAGTCTGCCCCCGGATCTGGACCGCGAGCGGATTCCGGTGGAATGGCCTCCTCGCGAGGCGGTGATGGTCCGGAAGCAGTTTATCCGGGGAATGAATTATTTCGATCAGCGTTTCGGCGAATTCGGAGCTGATGCGGAGCTGTTTTTCCAGATTCGAAACGCCGGTAAGAAAACGTACTTGTTGCCCCGCTTCCGGCTTACCTACCGTCCCGAAACCGTCGCGCTGCCTGTTGACGCCGCGGCCCAGCTTTCCGCCGACGAGGGACTAGCCGCCGCCGTTTACGGCGCTAAGCGTGGCGGTTTTCTCGAGGGTCTCGGCATACGCTTCGCCCTGATCGGTCACGTTCTGGGTAAGTTGTTGACTTTTCAGGAACCTGGCTACCAGTTCTCCCGGCTCTCGGCTTTGGTGGCAGGTCAAAAAATCGACGGTACGCAATCCGCCATCTGACCTCCTGAGATTATTTCACCCGGCTATCTAAAGCATTCCCACTACCTTGGCCGATGTAATACCCAGGAACAGAGGCATGGCACCGTTCTTGTGGATCTTTCTTCCGGTCTTCGTCGCCGCAGGCTCTGCCCTGCTGGCTTTTTACATCATGCAAGCGCGCATGGAAGTTGCGGTGGCCAAAGAACGCGAAGTTGCTGCGGAACTGAAAGCGATGATCGCCTCCCGGGAACAAATCATGGAGGAAAAGGTGAAGGCGGCGGAAGAAGCGGCCCGCCGGAGAGCCTTCGATGCTTTCTTGGCCGATTTTCGCGTCGAGGAACGGCACTACATGCGCGAGACCAAGTCACTGTTCGCAAACCGTCGGTCGATGGTCCTTCAGGAGCGGCTATACTTCCGAAATATCCCGTTGTCAAACTGGGTGGAACACGAGTTGGTGGTGGAAGATGGAGGGGATCTCGCCAAGCTGGCCCGCGCTTGCTCGGTATTCAGTCCCCGCAGCCTAGCCGGAGAATCCCCCGCCGAATCAGCAAAACTCCTGAAAAGCGCGTAAGCCGGCTACTTCCCGAAAATAATCATCCGGACGGCGATCACGAACAAGAAGCCGGCATACAAGCGCCGAATCAGCACCGGAGGTAGCGGCATCACGATCCGTGCGCCAAAATACGCCCCTATGAACAGTCCGCAAGCAATGAGCGCTGCGTATTTGATGTTGATGTGGCCGTTCCGGTAATACTCCAAAGCCCCGAGCAACCCTACCGGGGGAATCAGAGCCGCCAAACTGGTCCCTAACGCCTCCAATTCTTTCATCTTGATGATCAACAGAAGCGCGGGTACGATCACCAGTCCGCCCCCGATGCCAAACATACCTGAAAGCACACCTGCAAAAAGCCCGACACCCAATAGGATCAGATTTGTCATTTCGCACAAAGTCTAGCAAAACAGCCCCACCCCCTGTAAACCGCAGGCGGCCGGCTCCGTTTTCATGGTTATATGGGCGTAATGGCAGATCGCCTCGCCGCCAAAGCTTACGCGCCCGCGCACGCTCGCGCTGTGGACTTGTTGTCGCGCTGGATGGCGGCGGAGCAAAAGCGGATCTTTCAGCTCTGCTATCGCCTTCTTCAGGATCCGGCTGAGGCGGACTCCGCCACGCAAGATGTCTTCTTAAAGGCTTTTCGCGCGTTATCTAAAGAGAATTCTGACGACCTAGACGATCCCGGACCTTGGCTCACCCGGGTGGCGGTCAACACTTGCTTGGATCGCTTGCGCTCACAGCGCTGGCAAATCTGGCGCCGGCGACCCGCCCCGGAAGATGAATCGAGCATTCTGAGCATGGCTCGTTCGGCCGAGCCGGACGCCGAACAGCGCGCCATGGCTGCTCAAATCGGAGTCCGGCTCAACCGTGCGCTAGCTCAGTTATCGCCGCGCCAGCGCGCCGTGTTCGTACTGCGGCACTACGAAGGTCGAAGTCTGGACGAGATCGCTCAAATTCTCGGACTGGAGACGGGGACCGTTAAAGCGCACCTAGCCCGCGCGCTCGTCAAGCTCCGGGAGGAACTCAAAGACCTGTACGGAGGTCGCAAAGCGCGCGCGCCTAAGGAGGCGGATCCAGAGAGGTAATGAGGTAATGATGAGGGAGAATCATTGGAGCGCCGACGAATTGGTCGAGCACTTGTATGGCATTCGCGAAGGCGATTCCCACCTTCGGGAGTGCCCGGTTTGCGCCGGCTGGCTGGCGGAGATGGAGACGAAACGCCGTCAGAGCGCGGCTTGGCCTGAGCCGTCCGCAGCCTTCTTGGCCGCCCAGCGGCAGCAAGTCTTTGCGCGGGCCGAACGCCAAGCGTTTTCGCACGCGGCGCGCTTGGCGCCGGCGCTCGGCGCTCTCGCCACCATCATCCTGGGAGTGTTTCTCTTGTTTCCCCGCCCGAACCGGCAGCCTCCTTCGGGGCGGATATCCGACGCGCAATTGTTTGCTGAAATCAACGCTCTTATCGAATCGCCGGAGCCCCGAGCGGTGGCTCCCATACGCAATCTGTTTCAGGAGTGACGAACTATGAAGCGCATTACCTTTGCTTTGATTCTCGGATCCGTAGCGTTTGCTCAAGCGCCGCGCGATTTTTACCCTTGGTGGGACAGTCCGGTTTCTCGCGAGATTGGTTTGACGGACGAACAACGTTCCCGCGTTCAGGAAGTGGTTCGAGAGTACCGGGATAAACTGATCGATCTTCGCGGAGCTCTCGAGAAAGCCGAGGCAGCGCTGGGCGACGCGTTCAACGAGGAGAACTTCGACGCCCGGCGGGCTACGGATGCAGCGGAGCGCATCGCCAAAACCCGCGCGGAACTCACGTCCGTTCTCTCCCAGATGTCCATAAGGCTCCGTTCGATCCTGACGCTCCAGCAGTGGCGTGAAATCCAACGCCGGCGGCCTCAAATGCCAGTGGGGCCAGGTTCCCCCGGTCCGGGTATGGGCCCGGCTAACCGCCAAGGTCCCATGCACCGGCCCCAAATGGGCCCTAACGCGCCGCGGCGGCGACCTGGAAATCCCCAGCCTCCGGCCCCTCCGGCTCCCCCGGCTCCCCCAGCTCCCCACGACAATTAGGCGCTAGGCGGCGCCTTCGCCTTGTGGGCGCGCTCAATCCGCAAGGGGCCGCAGCCAGATGTTCCGGAAGCGCATCACGGTCTTCGGCGGGTTTTTGAATCCACTGTGGTCTTGGAGCATCAGCGGCCCCGGTTCGCCAACGCCCTCGGCGCATGTCTTTCCGCCCGCCCGAGGGCGTTTCACCGCCTCCTCTTGGATTTCTACGTGATCCTGCACAAGGATGCCGTTGAACAGCACCGTCACAGTCCCATGGCGAAGGAGATTTCCAGACGCGTCGCATTGGGGCGCGTGGAAAATGATGTCGAACGTCTGCCACTGCCCCGGCGGCCGCGAGGCGATGACCAGGGGCGCCGCCTGTCCATAAAGCGCTCCAGCGTGACCCGTAGGGTAGGTCTCATTGTGATACGAGTCCAAAATCTGGATTTCGTACCGCCCGTGCAAAAAGATGCCGCTGTTGCCGCGCCGTTGCCCTTTTTCTTCAGGCATATCGGGCACAGCTACCTCAACATGGATCTGAGCGCTTCGGAACTTTACCTTGCTCCACGCGTCGCCCGCGCCGGTTGCACACACCATTTCGCCACGGATCGCCTGACACCCTGTGGGTGAACCGTCAGCTCGCCGCCACTGGGAAACATCCCGCCCGTCAAACAGCACAATCGCGTCCGAAGGCGCTTTACCCGGCCCGCCCGGATCCACAATTCTCGGTTGTGGTGGTTGCGCGGGCTGGGCGGCGCAAAGCCCCATCGCCACTGCGAAAATCAGACTCGGAAGCCTTCGAACCATATGATAATGGTATTCCATACACCAGCGAAAAGGATTCCCTTATGAGCTTTGCAGATCGCCGATCTTTTCTCCGGGCGGCAGGTGGGATGATGGTCGCATCTCCCGCCGGGCGTGTTCTGGGCGCCAATGAACGCGTCCATATTGGTGTTGTGGGCCTTGGCGGTCGCGGGACGGACCATATTAACACCTATCTGGGGCTGCCGGATTGTCGCATAGCGGCAGTTTGCGACGTCAACCAGTCCGCGCAGGAACGCGCCGTCGCGCGCGTGGAGAAGATCTCAGGCTATCAGCCCCGTGTGTTCACGGACATGCGCAAATTATTCGACGAACGGGAAGTGGATGCCGTCTCTATCGCCACCCCAAACCACTGGCATGCTTTGGCCGCTATATGGGCCTGCCAGGCGGGAAAAGACGTATACGTGGAGAAGCCTGCCTGTCATAACGTGTTCGAGGGTCGCAAAATGGTGGAAGCTGCCCGGAAATACAAGCGGATGGTCATGGTGGGATCTCAAAGCCGCTCCATCGCGCACAAAATACGTGCCATGCAGTTGCTCAAAGACGGCATTATCGGACAGGTCTACTTGGCCAAGGGTCTGTGCTTCAAGCGCCGCAAGTCCATTGGCCACACGCCGGATGAACCTGTCCCTCCGGGCATCAACTGGGACCTTTTTCTCGGTCCGGCGCAAATGAAACCGTACAGCAAGAACAAGTTTGCGTATAACTGGCACTGGTTCTGGGATACCGGCAACGGCGACATCGGTAATCAGGGTGTCCACGAAATGGATATCGCACGCTGGGGCTTGGGAGTGGAAGGTTTGCCGCAAAGCGTGGTGTCTACGGGCGGCAAATTCATTTATCACGACGATCAGGAGACGCCGAACATGCAACTCGCCACGTTCGATTACGGCGGCAAGCAGATCGTCTTCGAAGTGCGCGGTTTGCTCACTGGCGAGGAGGGTGGCATCCAGCGGCGGGGTGGCAATGTGATCGGCAATCTCTTCTTTGGCAGCGAAGGTTGGATGGCGGTTGACGCGTACGGTTTCCAGGTCTACAAAGGGGAGAGCCACGAAAAAGTCATGGACGAGAAGCCGAAAGAAAAGATCTGGGACACTGCGATCCACATGCAGAACTTCTTATCGGCCGTAAAGACGCGCGACCCCAAGTTTCTTACCGCGGATGTGGAAACCGGCGTGATTGCCGCCAACCTGTGTCACCTTGCCAATATCAGTTACCGGGTGGGGCGCAAGCTTGATTTCGACCCCGTGCGCTGGGTCTTTCCGAAGGACCCCGATGCGAATCAACTGCTAACGCGAGATTATCGCCGGCCCTACGTCGTGCCAGACCATGTGTGATCACAGGCGTGGGGAGAAAGGAGCTCACCGCCATGCGCAAGGGATGCTGGCTGGCGGCGGTTTTTATCGTTTTCTCGGTAGGTTTCGCTTGGCGGATTGAGGATCAGCCTCTCGCGTCGGCATGGGTGGATCCAGTGGGGCGGATCGCCGCTCAAGATGAAGCTGTCTACAGCCACATAGCGACCGGTATGGCTCGCAACGGGGATTGGATGACCCCACGCTTTATGGGGCGTTATGCCCTGTTTAAGCCCCCACTCCTACACTGGCTGACTGCCGCATCGGTCCGCCTACTGGGCAGGTCAAACTTAAGCTACCGCGCGCCATCGATTCTCTCCGCCGCGGCCGCCGCCACCCTGGCGGTGGCGTGGGCGCTTCACTGGAGCCCTTGGGCAGCCCTAGCCGTAGGAATGCTGTTAGCGGGTAACCCCTGGCTGCACACCCTCGCCCGGCTCAACCTGATGGATGCGCTGCTCACGTTCCTCTTCACCGCCGCGGCATGGACCCTACGCCGCGACCCTTCCCTCACGAAGATCCAGAGCCGGGTTCTGTTCGGCTTCTGGGTCGCCGCCGGCATCATGACAAAAAGCGTCGCCGGCGTGCTGCCGCTTCTGATGTTAGGGGTTTTCTGGCTCGTTGCCCGGAGCGAACATCGCCCTCCCGTAGCAGCTTTAGGTCAAGTGCTTGGAGTCAGCGTTCTCCTAGCGGCTCCGTGGCACCTTTATCAACTGTTCCAGCACCCCCACTGGTTCTGGGCGGAGTACATTATCGATGAGCACTTTCGTTCCGCGCTTGCCCCGCTGTCTCAAACCTCCCAGGAGGGGCATGTAGCGTTCTATTTGCGGCGCTGGGTGGCCACGGATCCGGTCCTGCTGGTCTTGCTACTGGCAGCGATCCCGCACGCCGCCAGGGAATTGAAACGCCGCACGTCTCCAGAATGGATCATCCTGCTGAGCTGGCTGGCGATAGGGATCGGCGCAGTTCTTGCCTTCCAGTACCGAAATCTGGCGTACCTTCTGCCTGTAGCTCCCGCCGCTGCTTTGATCGGCGTGGGGGGAGCACTGCGCCGCCCGCGCATCCTGTACGCCGCCGTAGCGTTTCTGGCCGTTGCGCTGGGCGCCCGAATTGCGAATCCGAGCGCCCCTTGGGGACTGTCATTTGCGCCGACTGCGCCCCTTCCGTCGCGCCATTGCCTGGAAGAGTACGCCCGACAGCAAAGAGGCCGCGAACTGATCATCGCGATGCCGGACGACGAATTTTACTCTTCGCTCCTGCCGTTGCCCCGTGTCCGCTATGTCTTTGCGGACGACGGGCGGGAAAGACAACACCCTGCCATGGACTTCCGCTTCCTTGGAATCACGGTTTCCACCGATGAATTTCTGAATCTGACGCCATGGCGTCCCATCTTCCATAACCGCTTGCGAAGCTTTGACATGGACTCCGACGAGCCCATCGCTACCGTAATTCAAATCCGGAATCAGGCCGACGTGCGGCGGCTTATCGAAGGCGCGCCCGGAGCGGATTTCTTCCTCCCCGCCGGTTGGGCCGCAGTCGTCCCCCCAAACCGAAGGATTCTGTCTTGCTCTTCCGGGCGACTCTTCGTATTAGCCTTGCCATAGTCAATCCACAGGGGCGTGATGATTCACGGGACCGGCGCCCCGGCCCAATCCAGGGTTCCCGCGAATGGCTTGGGCAATGAAGCTCTTGGCGCGTGCAACGGCTCGGGCGAGCGGCAGGCCCGCCGCCAATCCGGCGGTGATGGCGGCCGAGTATGTGCACCCGGTGCCGTGGGTGTGCGGCGTGTCGATCCGTTTCCCAGGGTACTCCAGGACCTCTTCTGCGTTTTCCATGAGCAGATCCACCGCGGCTCCAGGTAAGTGTCCTCCTTTCACCAAAACCGCTTTCGGACCCAGCGCAAGGATGCGGCGGCCGGCCTCACGCATCGACTTCAAATCGTGCACCGGGATGCCCGAAAGCGCTGCCGCCTCATGCAGGTTCGGGGTAACCAACCGCGCCAAGGGCAGCAAGTCTCGAATGAGCCTCTCCTGCGCGTCCTTCTCCATGAGCGCCGCTCCATGTTTGCTGATCATCACCGGATCCACCACCAGGTTGCAAGGAAAGCGAAGCAAGGTCGCAGCCACCACTCTCACCACCGCCGCATTGCCCAGGGCTCCTGTCTTCACTGCGTGTGGCGGGATATCTTCCAGTACGGCCTCCATTTGAGCCGCCACCAAGTCTGGGTCCAAAACTTGCACCCGGCGCACCTCCACGGTGTTCTGGACGGTAAGGAGAGTAATGACGGCTTCTCCGTAAACGCCAAACTGGTGAAAAGTCTTCAAATCCGCCTGAATGCCGGCTCCGCCACTCGGATCCGATCCGGCGATGCTAAGCGCAACGGGTTTCATGCCCGTTGCTCAGGATAGCAGGCTGCACGGCTTCACCGGGCAGAGTGTATGCGCGCCACGGTCTTACCGGCTAGGTACTGGGGAACCATGATGCCGGCGCGCGCACGGTCCTTCGCTGCCACCACGTGGATGTAAAAGGCCCCGGGCGCCTCATTCCAGCGCACGGCGCCCATGCGGGCTTGCCCGTCTGCGCCAGTGACCGCAATATCGGTTTTTAGGCCTCCGCGGAACACGCCGCCGGAGCCCTGATCTGGCAAGCGGAAGCTCACCGTGGCGCCTTGTACGGGGCGCCCCGTTTCATCGCTGATCTGCACCACCAGTGCGTGGGAGCACCGGCTACCCACTGGGGAGATTAGTCCTTCGCCACGCAAAACACGGATCTGGAGGGCAAGCACCTCCGTGTCGCTCTGGCTAGCTGCGCCCCACAGGAGTCCAGCCACGGATAACCCAGCCGCCAGCGCCAAAATTCGCACCAAATAGGACCAGAAAGAAGCCTCCATCCCAAAGAAAAGGTGCAGCCGCCGCGACGGAATTCTCACCCAAAATTCAGCGCGCTTCGATAAGCACCACGGTTACATTGTCCGGCGCGCCGCGCTCGTGTGCAGCCTGAATCAGCATCTGGCAACGCTCTTGCAAAGTCCCGCCTGCGCTGAGGATTTCCCCGATGGCAGAGGGCTCAACGACTCCATGCAAGCCGTCGCTGGACAGAAGTAAGATATTTCCCGGTCTGAGCCGGAGCTGGTAGGTATGTATGCGTAGATCCTCGGTCACTCCAATCGCCATCGTAAGGACGTGCCGCATGGGGTGCTTTTGCAAGCTCGCTTCGTCGATGCCGAGACGTCTGCCCACCTCGTGAACCCAAGTCTGATCTTCGGTAATGGGCACTAGTGAGGGCCGGTCGAATAAGTAGGCTCGGCTGTCCCCTACGCTCGCCACGCAGATTTCCTCTCCTGTTTCGAGGGCAGCCACCAGCGTGGTTCCCATGCCTTCGAGTTCTTGATCTTCTCCCGCCGCACGCAGCACGGCCAAGTTAGCTGCCTCAAAGGCGCGAACGAGGGTTTCTGAACTTGGCCACTGAACCCGCCGTACATGTTCCCGCACCGTATCCGCCGCCAGACGTGAAGCCCGCTCTCCAGCCTTTGCCCCACCCATTCCATCCGCGACCAGGTACAGCCCGAGCTCTTTGTCGACAACGAAAAAGTCTTCGTTGTTTTGCCGCACACGGCCTTGGTCAGACATCCCAAAAACGTCCAACATCGTTGCTCCGATTATAGGCCAAACCGGGCCGCCGGACGGCAACCCGGGTTCCCCATGGATTTGGCCGGATGTCTACGAGTGAAATTCAGTATTGCTAAGGTGAGTCACGGATAGGTTGTTCGGCAAAAAGAGGCGACCATGGAATCGTGTTACCAGCATCGGTGGATCGCGGAGTATCCGTATCCGATCGCCCGCGTGGAAGGTTATCTCGGAAGTTCTCTGTGTTCACCAGCGCTTTGGTGTTCTGGGTGGTCTTGGTGTTCCTGGGCTACGACCTCGCCGCAGACACCTTTCACCCTGTCAAAGGCGTGCTCCTATGTCTGGTCATTCTGCTCGTGGCAGGGGCTATCTCCCGGTTTACGTTGCGGGTGCTCTCCAAGCCGCTGACCAACCTACAATCCGGCCTCGCTTCGGTGAGTGCAGGGAAGCTCGAGCCTATCCAGGTAAGCCGGACAGGAGACGAGATCCAGTATCTGGGACAAACATTTAACCAGATGATCGCCGCACTGGCGGAGTCGAGAGCCGAGGTCCAGCGCTACCAGGAGCTTTTGGAAACCAAGATCCGGCAACGTACGGAAGCGCTGGAAGAGGCTGTAAAACAGGCCGTCAGCGCGAATCAGGCAAAAAGCGAGTTCCTCGCCAATATCTCCCACGAGCTGCGAACCCCGATGAGCGGAGTGCTAGGGATGATCGACATTGTGCTCGATACCCACCTCACTTCGGAGCAAAGGGAGCATTTGGAGACCGCCCAGCGGTGCGCCCATTCTCTTCTGGCGCTCCTCAACGACATTCTGGACCTCTCCAAGATCGAAGCCGGAAAAATGGCGCTGGAGACGATACCTTTCGATTTGCACGGCGTTATCGATAACTGTGTGAAGACCCACCTGCCGAAAGCGCGGCAAAAAGGGTTGGCGCTGATTGCGGAAGTCGACCCTTCGGTCCCCCAACAAATAGTGGGCGATCCCCTACGCATCCGCCAAATCCTGGTCAACTTGGTCAGCAACGCCGTCAAGTTCACCGAGCAGGGCTTTGTCCGCATCCAAGTGAGCGCGCAGCCGGTCCCTGGAACCACCAAAACCGACCTCCACATCGCTGTCAGTGACACAGGGATGGGGATTCCGCGGGAGAAGCTCTCCGAAATCTTCGAAAAATTCACTCAAGCCGATGGAAGCGTGACTCGGAAATTCGGAGGAACCGGTCTGGGCCTGGCCATTACCCGCAGGCTTGTCGAGATGCATAACGGGCGCATCTGGGTGGAAAGCGAGGTTGGACAGGGGAGTTGTTTCCATGCGGTCTTACAGTGTGAAACTCCGGTTTTGGAACCAGTTCAGAAAGCGCCTGCCGCCAGCGCGGATGCGGCGCCGCCGACCCAGCGCAAAGCGGGCAGCGCCGCTAAGATCCTCGTAGTTGAAGACAATGCGGTCAACCAGAAAGTAGTAACTACCATTTTGCGTAAGAACGGGTACACTGTGCGCGTGGCGACTCACGGCGGCGAAGCCATGGAGGCGCTGGCGCAGGAAGACTTTGACTTAGTGCTGATGGACGTTCAGATGCCCGTACTGGACGGTCTCGAAGCCACGCGCTTGATTCGCCGGGAGCCCAAGTGGAAGCACTTGCCCATCGTCGCCATGACAGCGCACGCTATGACAGGCGACAGGCAGCGCTGCCTGCAAGCCGGCATGAACGGCTATGTATCCAAGCCTGTCCATCCTGCCCATTTGCTGGCGACTATCGAGTCTTACTTGCACGCTGCGCCGGCGAGCGAGGGTGATGGTGGCCTACCGGCTCCCGAGGAACCGGGGCCGATAGATGCCGCTCTTGCGGCTCAGCTTTTGGATAACAAGCCGGCGCTCATGCGCGGGTTACTGGATCTGTTCCTACAAACCGTTCCCGAGAGGTTACGGAATCTCCGCGCCGGAATGATGCAAGAAGACCACGAAATGGTGGTGAACGAAGCCAGTCAGATCCGCAAAGCCGCCGAGCGCATTGCCGCTCTGCACATCGCTCATTGTGCTCGGGAAATCGAGGAACTAGCAGCGCGCGGCGAGCTCCACCAGTTGTCTGGCTCTCTCCACCGTTTAGACGCCGAAATCAACCGCTTGATCCGGCACGCCACGGCGGCAGGGGCCCTAGCCTCAGGATGACGCGCAGCGCCTGATCAATTCCCAGGCTTCAAGGACGTCATCGCGAGTGGCCTCGATATGTCCAATGGAGAAGCGCAACACAAAACGCTCCCGCAAGACCGTATGCGACAAAAAGATCTTACCAGTCGCATTCACACGGTCAAGCAGCAAACGGTTTTCTTCATCGCTCCCCTTTTTTCGGAAGCAAACCGTCCCCAGGGGAACCGGAGCGCATAGCTCAAACTGAGGGTCCGCGGATACCGCAGCCGCAAGCTCTTGCGCCCACGCCAGGTGACGTCGCAAGATGCGGCTTACGCCTTCCCGCCCATAATAACGGAGGATGAACCAGAGCTTCAAAGAGCGGAAGCGCCTGCCCAAGGGCACCCCATAATCCATCAGGTTCACCGCCCGGTGGTCCTCCGAAGTCTTCAGGTACTCCGGCGTCAGCGAAAAGGCGCGTTTCAGAATCTCGGGGCGACGCGTGTACAGCACGCTGCAATCGGTAGGGGTGAAAAGCCATTTATGAGGGTTGATAACCAGAGAATCCGCGCGTTCGATACCCGCAAAAAGATGGCGTTTCTCGGGCAAGATGGCGATGGGGCCTCCATAAGCGGCATCCACATGCACCCACAGATTGCGTCTGGCCGCCATTTCGACTACGGGTTCCACCGGATCTATGGAAGTAGTGGAAGTGGTGCCAGTAGTCACGACCACACAAAAAGGGCGCAAACCCGCCGCCAAGTCGGCTTCCACCATTTCCGCCAGCGCCTCCGGACGCATTCTAAACTCATCGTCCACCGGCACTTTGCGGACATATTTCTGCCCGATGCCTAATGCCATCGCTGCTTTTTCCACCGACGAATGGGCTTGCTCGGAGGCGTAAAGGGTCAGCCCCGCTTGCGCTCCCTCGACGCGGAATTCGGGGAACGCCGCTTCCCGGGCGGCGGCCATGGCGTGAAACGTGTTTATGGAGGCGGTGTCGTGGATCACTCCAAAATACTCGTCAGGCAACCCTAGCCACTCGCGGAGCCAGCCCAAGGTCACTTGCTCTAGTTCCGTTGCGGCAGGGCAGGATTTCCATACCATATGGTTCACGTTCAGCGCCGCCGCAAGCATCTCCCCCAAAATTCCGGGCGGAGATGCGGAAATCGAGAAATAGGCGTGGAAGCCGGGGTGGTTCCAGTGCGTTATGGCGGGAACGATGAGTTCCCGAAAATCTTGCAGAATGCGCTCCATGGGTTCGCCCGTTTCGGGCGCGTGTGGCGGCAACTTGGCGGTCAACTCGCCTGGGGACACGGCCGGAAGAACCGGATAGTCGCGAATATGCGTCAGGTAATGTGTAATCCAGTCTAAGACTTGCTGGCTAGATCGTTGGAATTCATCAAGTTTCATAGATATGTTCATCGAATCACCACGGCTCCCGTAGCTTTCATCTTGGCGGCGGCATCCACAGGGATCCGCCAAAAGCGATCAAAACGGCCTTCGGCAATGACGTTTTCCAGTGAGCCCTTAAACAAGATGAAGTCGCCAAAGCTCAGCAGCGTCTGCGCCTTGGAACCGAGAAACCGCAAGCCGCGTTTGGCGTTTTCCGCTCCGGTCCACCACGGCAATCCGGAGTTCACAACGACATAACGCCCATCCACGGGGTAAACAAACACCAAGCCATAGTCAGCCGCTCCCGCGTTCAACTCTAGCGGGAACTCCGCTGCGTACTTGGCGATCAGGCGGTTCGTTTCCTTGACGCCAAAAAGCACGATGTTCGCGCCGTTCAAGTCCGCGTCGCGAACCTCACGGTCGGCTAAGGCGCGTAGGTTTAGGTGTAGGCGCGTACGTGGCGTGGACCAGTCCGAGGCTTGCTGCGCCACCTCGCGCCGCCGCGCAAGTTCTTCAGGGGAAGGGTTATCCGCCGTTCCGTACACGTAAATATGCCGCCCCGCCACCGCCGCGCTAATCGGTCCTTCTGCGCCTTGCCGCTTCTCACGCGTTTCATACGCGTACGGGACAGCTCGCCAAGCGCCTTCCCGGCGGGAAAAAGAAAGCCCGGTGGCGAGCTTGATTTCTATGCCATCGACTTTCACGGTCAAAGGCTCGCGCGCATTGTATTCAGGGTGGCCTTCCAATAGGAGCGTGAACCCGTCCAGCTCCGAAGTCTGAATCTCCAGCCGGTTCTTGCCCGTGAATCGCGCATCCGCGCTCGCGGGCGTTCCCGGCTTCAACGCATCCATCCGGAACCAGTAGGCGGTGTTGTACTCATAGCGATCTGTTACAAAGCGGACCCGCTCCGGGAAGCGGTTGCGCTTCTGTTTGGCGAACCAGTCAAAGATGGCGCCGTTTTTGTAGGCGTAGTCCCAGGAATTATGCTTGACGTTCGGGTACTCCGTATACTCGCTGCGCACGCCAAGCTCCAAAAACCGCTGATGCCATTTCCGGGAGACTTCCACGGGCACAGCCGGATCGGCGTCACCATGGAAGAGATGCACGGCTATGTTCAAAGCGTTTGGGGCGAACATCTCCGTGCCCGGAGGCGCAGCGGGACAGACCGGGGCGATCGCGGCCCACTTATCCGGGCGCGTCAGGCCGATCCACAGCGTGCCTCCGCCGCCCATAGAAAGCCCTGTTAAATACATGCGATCTTCATCGATGCGGAACCGGCGCTTGACGTCGGCGATCATATCCCATACGTCCCGCTCCGGAATTCCCTGATAGCCCATGGTGCCACGGGCGTAAGGTGACGCTACGATGAAATCGACATCCCGAAACGGCGGAAAATAGCGCGTGGCCTCGAAATCGGTTTCGCCCGGACGGTTGCCTTGCCCAAAAACGCGCCGGAGATTCAAACGGTGGTTTGACCATGCTCCGTGCAAGCTCACCACCAGCGGCCAAGCGCGCGCGGGCGTGTAGTTTTTGGGGACGTAGAGACCGTAGGGCTGATCGGAATCGTCGATCAAAGAATAGAAGGTCGCCACCTGCGGGCCGGGTTCGAAGCGCTGGCCGAATGCGGCAAACGCCAAAAAAAGAACGAGCCAGACGGCAAACCTTGTGATACGGGGCATGACTTTCTTATACAATGTTTGCGTCCGAGGAATACAACATGGATAAAACTTCTGTTCCTTCCCGAAGATCTTTTGCGGCCGGCGCCGCATCCACCTTTATGATCATCCGTCCGGAATTAGTGCGCGGCTTTGCGCCCGCCAGGTTGAAGGCGGGCCTGGTCGGCTGCGGCGGCCGCGGCACACAAGCGGTCATCGATTTGCTCACCGGCGACAAGAACGTTGAAGTCACCGCCATGGGCGATATCTTCGAAGACAAGATGGAGAACTCCATCAAGAAGATCAAGAGCTCGCCGGTTGGCGACCGGCTTACCGTGACCCCCGACAAGCGATTTATCGGCTTTGATGCGTTCAAGAAGGTGATCGCCTCCGATGTGGACATCGTAATGCTGTGTACGCCCCCCGGATACCGCCCGGAGCATTTCGAAGCGGCCGTGAACGCAAAAAAGCACGTATTTTGTGAGAAGCCATTCGGCACCGATCCCGTCGGCGTCCGCCGCTTTATGGAGGCTGCGAAGAAATCTGAGCAGCTCAAGCTCACCGTAGTTTCGGGCGCGCAGCGCCGCTTCTCCCGCGACTACCAGGAGACGGTGAAGAAGATCCAGGACGGCGCAATCGGCGATGTCGCCGCGCTGTACGCGTACTGGATCGGCACGCCGGTGATTCAACAGAAAGCTCGTGACCCGAAGTGGGGGGATATGACCTGGCAGCACCGCAACTGGTATTCGTTCGTGTGGATTTGTGGCGACCAGATCGTTGAGCAGCATCTGCATAATATCGACGTGTGCAACTGGGTAATGAACGGCCATCCGGAAAAGGTGGTCGCCTCCGGCGGCGTGGCATGGCGGCCCCGCACCGAGATTTACGGCAATATCTACGACCACATCAGCGCGGATTTTGTGTATAAGAACGGCGTGCATATGTCGAGCTACTGCCGCCAGTATCCTCGCACTGAGAATTACAAGCCGTATCAGAATGTCAGCGAATTGGTGGTGGGGACGAAGGGTCGCAGCAACGCGCACGACCTTGGCGGCGGCACCGGCCAGGATGTCCGGACGCGGTTTAAGGATCCGCTGGAAAATCCTTATGTTCGCGAGCATATGGCGCTGGTGGCGTCCATTCGCGGTACAGGTCCCTACATCAACCACGCAATGGCCGTAGCCGAGAGCACCATGACCTGCATTATGGCTCGTGAATCGGCCTATTCCGGACTGGAGATCACCTGGGACATGATCATGAACTCCAAGTTGGATCTTCAGCCCAAAGCGTTCGACTACGATCTCAAGATGGAAGTGCCGCCGCTGCCGGTTCCGGGTGAGTACAAATTCATCTGAGAGGGCGGTGGCGAGAAAGGAAGGGGCGCCTATGACGCCGTCGGTTTCACGCCGGTCGGTAGTAACCTCGGTTCCAGCCGCGTTCACAATCATCCGCCCGGAGCTTGTGCGCGGCTGGGCGCCGGCTAAATTGAAAGCGGGGTTGGTGGGTTGTGGCGGTCGCGGGACACAGGCCGCTCAACAGTTCCTCCAAGGCAACGAGAATGTCGAACTTGTGGCCATGGCGGATATTTTTGAGGACAAACTGGAGACTTCTCTGAGCCGGCTTCAAAAGACGCCGGTTCAGGCGAATGTGAAAGTCACTCCTGACCGGCGGTTTGTGGGTTTTGACGCTTACAAGAAGCTGATCGCTGCGGACGTGGATATCGTCATGCTCTGCACGCCGCCGGGTTACCGCCCGGAGCATTTCGAGGCCGCAGTTAACGCCGGAAAACATGTATTTACCGAGAAGCCCATCGCCACGGACCCGGTGGGCGTGCGGCGTTTCCTGGCGGCTTGTGAGAAGGCCAAGCAGAAGAAGCTCACCGTGGTGTCGGGCGCGCAGCGACGTTCCCAGCGCGAGTATTTGGAAACACTAGCCAAAGTGCGCGACGGCGCCATCGGCGAGATCGTAGCGCTCTACGCCAGCTATTTGAGCGGGCCGGTGATGCATGCCAAGGAACGCGACCCCAAATGGGGCGACATGACGTGGCAACACCGCAACTGGTACTCGTTTTTGTGGATCTGCGGCGATCAGATCGTCGAACAGCATTTCCACAACATCGACACCATGAACTGGTTTATGGGGACGCACCCCATCAAAGTGGTGGCTTCTGGAGGAGCTGCGTGGCGCCCACGCACAGAGCTGTACGGTAATATCTACGATCACATGAGCTCGGATTTCGTCTACCCGAATGGAGTCCGGCTTTCCAGCGTTTGCCGCCAGTATCCTCAGGGGTGTTTCCGGCGGGTTTGGGACGAGATCGTGGGAACAAAAGGGCGGACCAACGGGATGGATATGGGCCAAAAGGGTGAAAACCCGTATGTTCAGGAGCACATCAACCTTGTCAAGAGCATTCGCGGCGAGATCCCGTACATCAACGACGGCTTTGCGGTGGCGGAAAGCACTTTGACGTGTATCATGGCTCGGGAGTCAGCTTACTCCGGTTTGGAGATTACCTGGGACATGATTATGAACTCGAAGCAGGACCTCCAGCCCAAGGCGTTCGATTACGACTTGAAGATGGAAGTGCCGCCGCTTCCCGTACCCGGCGAGTACAAGTTCATCTAGAGAGAAAGCGGCGGATCCGCTCTACCGCTTCCATAAGATTTTCGAGCGAGTTGGCGTAGCTCAGGCGCAAATACCCTTCGCCGTACGCGCCAAACGACGCTCCGCTGAGAGTCGCCACCCCGGCTTCGACCAACAGCCGGTCCGCTATTTCTTTCGACTTCATTCCGGTTTCGGTTATGTTTGGAAAGGCGTAAAAAGCCCCCTGCGGCAGTGCGCAGCGGATTCCGGGGATCGAATTCAGCCCAGCGCAAACCGCATCCCTACGGCGCCGGAATTCGCCCACCATGCGCTCGACGTCATCCTGCGGTCCGGTCAACGCCGCGAGCGCGGCGCGCTGTGTGAAACTCGCCGTGCACGAGTTGGAATTGACCATGAGCTTATTGACGGCATCCACCAGCCGCCCGGGCATCACCCCGTAGCCTATGCGCCAGCCGGTCATGGCGTAAGTTTTAGAAAACCCGTCGAGAATTACCGTCCTCTCAGTCATTCCCGGGTAGCGCGAAATGGACACCGGGGGCGCTCCGTAATAGATGCGCGAGTAAATTTCGTCGGACAGCACGGCGGCATCCGTCTCCAGAAGCATGTGAGCCATCTCCTTCAGGTCCTGTTCGGGGATGACGCCGCCGGTGGGATTGTGAGGCGAGTTCAGAATCACCAGTTTGGTTCGGGGTCCCAATTTCTCCCGAAACATGTTGAGATCCAATGAGAATCCGCGCTCTTCCACCAGCGGTATGGGTATTGGGACGCCACCCGCGAACCGGATCATGGATTCGTAAATGGGGAAGCCAGGATTCGGATAGATGACTTCGTCGCCGGGCTCGATCAGCGCCAGAACCGTATAGAAAATAATCGGCTTACCTCCTGGGACGACACATACCTGGAGGGGGTCGACGGAAATGCCGCGTGTGCGCGATACATAAGCGGCAATGGCTTCTCTGAGCTCTGGATACCCCTGTGTGGGACCATAGTGCGTCCACCCGGCATCCAGGGCCTCTTTGGCTGCTTGCACGATGTGTCCCGGCGTGGCGAAATCGGGTTCGCCGATCTCTAAGTGAATGATATGCTTGCCCAGCGTTTCCAGCTCCCGGGCGCGCGCCAGCACCTCAAAGGCTGTCTCCGTACCTATTCGGGTCATTCGGTCGGATAATTTCATAGTGGACACCACCTATCAGTGGGTCAAAATCTTCCGTGTTTGTCAAGCCCATTGGCCCGGGCGAGATATTCTCCTGGCGCCGTTAGGCCAAGGGGCATCATAATAGTCGTAGGATAGCGCCGAATTATCCTTGCACGCTTCTGGGAACTGAGCGTCATGGATAATGTAGGCGCATGGGAGCGATAACACAAGGACTCGGTCCGGTCATGGATGAAACCGTGAATCCGGAAGCCGCCCACGCCCTCGAATGCGACGCACGAGAGCGGCAAGCTCGGTTTGTCGACGAGAACCTGCGCCGCATCTTCTTGCAAATCTATCGTATGGTGGGTAACGTTGCAGACGCCCAAGATTTGACTCAGGAGGTGTTCATTAAGGCTCTGCAACGGCAGGATCAGATTAGGGATGCAGCCAAAGCGGCGCACTGGCTTTCACGGATTGCGACGAATGCCGCGATTGATTTTTTGCGCCGTCACGGCAGAGTCAGCTTTGTTGAGATTGGAGAGGTCCTCGAGCCGATATCGGCCCCGGCTTCCGCCAGTCCGGAGCAAGCGGTCCTACGTTCCGAGCGCGCCGCTTACTTGGAAGACGGGTTGCGCCTGTTGACAGCGCGCGAGCGCGCCGCGCTCATCCTGCGTGATGTTGAAGGGCTTCCCTCAGAAGAGGTGGCCCGGCGGCTGCACTGTTCCCAGGCTACGGTGCGGTCCCATATTGCGAACGCTCGCATCAAGTTTCGCCGGTTCTTGGAGAGGAGGAAGGCATGAAGCATCCGGGTGAACGCTTACTGGCGCTGTGGTCCGGCGGTGATCTTCCTGCGTGGCGAGCGTGGATGGTGAAACGCCATGTAGCCGGCTGCGAGGCGTGCCGCCGGGAAGTGGATGCCTATCGCCGGGCTTCGCAGGTTGCCCGGGAGATGGCTGAATTGCCTGCCGAGCTAGCATGGGACAGCTTGGCGGCGGAGATGAAGGCCAACATTCATTTGGGCTTAGTCGCTGGAGCGATCGCTGCGGAGCAGACCAAAGGGCGGGTCCGTTGGGGATGGCGCGCTGCGATTGCGGTGGCGATCTTCACGCTAGCTGTCGTATCCGGTTGGCTGGCGCCATTCCCGCTGTCGAAAACCGTTAGAAAGCCTCCGGTGGTGGCTGGCGAAACGGCATTGGAGCCGGGGATCTTCGCGGAGGCGACCCCGGCGGGTATTGAACTGAAGGGCAATGGGGGAACGCTCGCCGTAGTGGGACGTTCGACTACGGTGGTGACCGTGTCGGCGAAGTCGAGCGGTTCGGTCGGAGCCCGGTTTGTGGACTCGGATACGGGTCAGGTAACCATAGCCAATGTGTACATGGAGTAAGGCGGCGCTGCTAGTTTGGATCACGGCGGGCGCATGGGCGCAGCCGCGAGGGTTAGATCCGCGGAGCACGATGCATATCACTCTGCCGGAGGACTCGCCCGTAGCGTTGCTAGCTGCGGACTGGGGAGAATCACGCTCAGAAGTTCGCGGCGGCGCTATGGTTCTGGATTTGCACACCTCTCTCTCGTTCCGCAATGTTACGCAACGGCGGATCCGGGGGGTCACCCTATTGGTGCTCGCACAGGAAGTCACGCCGGGCGGTAAAGCCTCGGTTTCAGTCCCAAGCCTTGATGTCGGCCCCGGAGAAGCTTTCCCGGTTCGTATCGACTTACAACTGCTCCGCCCTCTTCAGGTGGGAGCCGGGCCTTTGGTGCACATCGAGCTGGATGGGGTGTTGTTCGATGACCTAGGTTTTTACGGGCCGAACCGGCTGAACTGCCGCCGCTCTATGACTATTTGGGAGATCGAAGCGCGGCGTGATCGCCGGCACTTTCGCTCCATTTTGGAGAGTGGTGGGCCGGAAGCCCTTCAGAAAGCGATTCTGGAAAGCTTGGCGCGGCAAGCAGACCGCCCGCAACTCAACGTCCGTGTTTCCCAGCCGGGGCGCGCGACCAATTACGATCCTGGGCGGGAGGTGCAATTGGCATTTCTGGATTTGCCCGAGGCTCCGGTGCGCGCCGTGTCCGGGGCCGCAAGGCTATCCGCCACGGAATTTCGCGCTCCGACGCTCCGACTGGCGAACCGGTCCAAGACGCCAGTGCGTTTTGTGGAGATCGGCTGGATTTTCCGCGATGGTAGCGGAAAGGAAGTGATGGCTGGATCGTTTCCTGCGCAGGTGAATCTGCCTCCGGGCGGGGAGGCGCAAGTGGCCCAGCCCTCCGCGCTCCGCTTCAGTCACCCCTCGGGCGGGGCAGTACAGATTCAAGGGGTGACTGGGTTTGTGTCGAACGTCGAATTCGCTGATGGGCGGGCCTGGGTTCCGAGCCGGCAAGCCCTGGAGCTCCCTCAACTGCGCCGCGCGGTCGCCCCTTCGGCCGAAGAGCAACGATTGATCGAGCTATACCGGAAGCGGGGTTTGAGCGCCGTGATCGAGCAGTTGCAGCGGCGCTAAATGCACTCCCGTAAAGCTCTCGCGAAGGCTTGAAGATCCTCTTCGTTGTTATAGAAATGCGTCGAGACCCGCAAAAAGCCATGGCGGGCGGACACAACCACCCGGCGCTCGCGTAAACGCTTCGCTAAGCCGGAAGCATCCACACCGGGGAACCGCGCGGCGATCACCGGTGACTCGCAAGGGCTGGAGTCTTCCGGCGCCGCCCGGGCGCCAGTCAACGCCGCCCAGGAACACAGACAGCGCTGAAGATGCGCTCGGGAAAAACGCAATGTCGCCGGCAGTTGCGTGCACCAAAGTCGCGCAAAGGTTTCGCAGCCGGTCTGCTTCATCGAACCAAGCGAGAAAATCCGTGCATCCCATTTCGTCGCGGCGGCGAAAATGCGCTGCCACCGCTTCGGCTGCGCACCTTGGCAATTGCCCGTAGGTGGCGGAATTTAAGTACACCCACCGGCGCAACGCCGGAAACTGCTCCCGGACCCGCGCCCAATCCGGGCTCATGGCGTGCGCACCTGGGCGGCGACAAACTGCGCCGCTTCCGCCGCCGGCACATCGACACCTTTCCGCGTGCGCCGCTCGATGACTTCCACAAACCCGTCCGCGAGCTTCTTGCCCACGGTAATGCGCCAGGGAATGCCGATGAGATCAGCATCCTTGAATTTCACGCCGGGGCGCTCGTCGCGGTCGTCGAGCAACGCGTCCAAGCCTTGCGCTTTGCATTCGGCGTAGAGCGCCTCCGCAGTATGGCGCATGTTCGGATCCTTGAAGTTCACGGGGGTAACCACGACCGTAAACGGCGCAATGGACGGGGGGAGGATCATACCGTCAGCATCGTGATAAAGTTCGATGGCCGCGCTAAGAATCCGGCCTACTCCGATGCCGTAAGAGCCCATAATCGGCGTAACTTCTTTGCCGTTCTCGTCCAGCACGCGCAGTCCCATCGATTCAGAGTACTTGTACCCGAGCTTGAAGATGTGTCCGATCTCGACGGTTTTTACAATGCGCAATGGAGCGCCGGTTTGCAGCTCCGTATCCCCTTCGGCGACTTGGCGCAAATCAAAGAATTCCGCCTCAAAATCCTCTCCCGGAGTTACATGCCGGAGGTGATAGTCGTTTTCGTTAGCGCCGCAGATCATATTCCGGCGCCCCTGAAGCGCAAGGTCAGCCAAGATACGAAGCTTGCGTCTCATTCCGATGGGCCCGAGCGACCCGGCGTCGGCGCCGAACCAGTCGCGGATCTCATCCGGATGGGCGGGGCGGGGTTCTGCGGTGGCGCCTACCGCAGCGGCGAACTTCGTTTCACTCAACGTGTGATCGCCGCGCAGCAGGCACAAGTAAGGCGCGCCATCGGCCACCATGACCAAGCTTTTTATCTGCGAGGTCTCGGGCAGTCCCGTAAACTCCGCCACCTCCGCAATTGTCTTGCGCCCTGGCGTGTGGAACTTTTCCGGCTCCCGGTCGCCTTCTGGATCCGGCGCCTGCGGGGGAACGGGGCGCGACACGGCTTTTTCGAGATTGGCGGCGTATCCGGTTTGGTCGCACACCACCACATAGTCTTCGCCGGCGTCTGAAGGCACCATAAACTCGTGCGACTGGCTGCCTCCCATGGAGCCCGAATGGGCTTCCACGGCGATATACTTCAAGCCGCACCGGTCGAAAATGCGGCAATAGGCTTCATAATGCTTCTGGTAAGCTTCATCCAGACCCGCAGGCGTGAGGTCGAAGCTGTAGGAGTCCTTCATGATAAATTCCCGAACTCGCAACAACCCCGATTTGGGCCGCGGCTCGTCGCGGAACTTGGTTTGGATTTGATACCAGATTTGCGGTAGCTGCTTGTAGCTGCGCAGTTCGCCGCGGGCGATGGAGGTCATAACCTCTTCATGCGTCATGCCCAGGCATAAATCCCGGTTCCAACGGTCCTTCAACCGGAACATATTGGCGCCCATCACATCCCAGCGACCAGACTCCTGCCAGATCTCGGCGGGATGCAATGCGGGAAGGAGCATCTCCTGCGCTCCGATGGCGTCCATCTCCTCGCGGATGATCTGAGTGATCTTCAGCATGGAGCGGTGAGCCAGAAAGAGGTACGAATAGATGCCGGAAGAAAGCTGCCGGATATAGCCGGCGCGCAACAGCAACTGATGGCTGACAACTTCGGCTTCGGCGGGGGTCTCCCGCAAGGTGGGGATGAATAGTTTGCTCCAGCGCATGTTTGAGGAACTCCGCACGCCCGAATGGGGGCCGGGCAGGAACGGGGAACTCTCAATTGTAGCATGCTAAAATTAGGCTTACCCCCCATGAGAATTGCCATCGGCGCCGATCACGCAGGTTTTCCCCTCAAAGAAGCGATCCGCGAGAAGTTGTTGCGGGATGGCCACCAAGTGGAAGATGTTGGGACGCACAGCGGCGCTTCTGTAGATTATCCGGATTTCGCCCGTGCGGTGGCGCAGAAGGTGGCTGCTGGAGAAGCGGATCGCGGAATCCTGATCTGCTATACGGGGGTAGGGATGTCTATCGCCGCCAACAAGGTGCGGGGGGTGCGCGCGGCCCTGGGCGTCAATCCCGACGAAGTGCGGCTCACGCGGCAGCACAATGACGCCAACGTCCTCACGCTTGGGGCCACGCTAACGACGCCGGAAGAGGCGGAGCGCCTTGTGGACGTTTTCCTCACCACCGAATTTGAAGGAGGGCGCCACGCGCGGCGCGTGCAGAAAATTGCCGACTTGGAGCAGAATCCGAAATGACTGAAGTGGAGAGAATGTCGCGGCCGCTGGCGGCGGTGGATCCTGAGATTTTCGACGCGATCCAGCGGGAAATCGAACGCCAGCACTCGCGTTTAGAACTCATTGCCAGCGAAAACTTCACCTCGGAGGCAGTGCTGGAAGCCACGGGCAGCGTATTCACCAACAAATACGCAGAGGGTTATCCCGGCAAGCGCTACTACGGCGGATGTGAACATACGGACGTCGTGGAAAATCTCGCGCGCGAGCGAGCCAAGAAGCTGTTCCACGCGGAATACGCCAACGTACAGCCCCATTCCGGATCTCAAGCCAACGAGGCGGCCTACGGCGCGGTGCTCGAACCCGGCGATACGATCCTGGGGATGAATCTCGCTCACGGCGGGCACCTCACGCATGGACATCCGCTCAACTTTTCGGGGAAGCGCTACAAAGTGGTCCCGTATGGCGTGCGCCGGGATGACGAGCGAATCGACTACGAGGAACTAGCGCGCCTCGCCGCTGAGCACAAGCCCAAGATGATTGTCGCCGGCGGCAGCGCCTATCCGCGGACGCTGGACTTCAAGAAATTCCGGGAGGTAGCCGACTCCGTAGGCGCCATTCTGTTAGTCGACATGGCGCATTTCTCGGGCTTAGTGGCGGCGGGTTTGCACCCTAACCCGTGCGAGTGGGCGGATATTGTCACATCCACGACTCACAAGACCTTGCGCGGGCCCAGATCCGGCCTCATCCTGGCCAGAGAAAAGTACGCCGCGGCCATCGACAAGAGCGTGTTTCCGGGCGTCCAAGGAGGTCCTCTGGTGCATGTCATCGCCGCCAAAGCCGTGTGCTTCCATGAGGCGATGCAGCCGGACTTCATCGAATATCAGAAGCGCGTTCTGGCTAACGCCAAGGCGCTTGCCGAAGGGCTGGCGCAGGAAGGATTTCGGATTGTTTCCGGCGGCACCGACACGCACCTGTTGCTGGTGGACGTCTTCGCCAAGGGGATCCGTGGAAAAGAAGCCGAGAAGGCGCTGGATGAAGCTCATATCACGGTGAACAAGAATGCTATCCCGTTTGATGTGAATCCGCCTTTGAACCCCAGCGGCATCCGGCTGGGCAGCCCGGCGGTCACGACACGAGGCTTCGGTCCCACGGAAATGCGCGAAGTGGCCAGCCTTATTGCGGAAGTGTTGAATCACCGGGGCTCGGAAGAGACGCTCGCTGCGGTGCGCCGCAGAGTAGCTGCGTTGACCGAGCGCTTCCCCCTTTATACTTGGAAACTCGCGCCTTCCGCGGCTCGCTGAACCCCATGGCCCTGCGCATCCTCCTTGATGTCCGGCACGCGCGGGATTTCGGCATCGGAACTTACATCCGCAACTTGGTTCGCGCCCTGGGTAGCCTGGACCGTGAGGACCGGTTCATCCTCACGGGACGGCCAACGGATTTCGAAGTCCTGGACCCTCTGCCGGAGAACTTCGAGCTGGTCGAATACCATCGTTCCGGCGAGGAACTCTGGGACCAGGTCGCGTTCCCGTGGTTCATTAAAGGGTTCGCTCCGGATGTGTGCCACATCCCGCTGAATGCCGTACCGCTGTGTATGCCCAAACCCTACGTGGTCACCATCCACGATATGAGCAGCCTGATGTTTCCCGACCAAACGCAGCCCCAGCCTCGTTTGCTGGCTTATCGCTTTCGCCGCGGGCTTGAGCGCGCGGACAAAATCATCGCGGTCTCTGCCGCCACACGCCGGGATGTCGAAAAGCTGCTGGGCATTCCGCCGCAGCGGATCCGCCAGATTTACAATGCGCCGGACCCCCGTTTTCTGGAGCGCAGCCCGGAAGAAACAGCCGCAGAGCAAGCCGAGCGCGCGCGCATTTTGCAGCGCTACGGCATCGAATATCCGTTCTTGCTTTATGCAGGCAACGTGCGCGTGCAGAAAAACATCCCACGCCTTATAGAAGCCTTTGCCGTGGTGCGTGGCGAGCTCGATTCCCACCCGATCTATCGCGATCTGCGACTCATCGTCATCGGCGATGAGATTGCGAAGAACCCAGCGGTGCGCCGCGCCGTCATACAGACCCGCGTGGAGCATATGGTGAGGTTTCTCGGTTTTGTCCCGCTAGAGACCTTGCGCGTTTTCTACCAGGCGACCGCCGCATTTGTGTTTCCTTCGCTATATGAAGGCTTTGGGCTTCCGCCTCTGGAGGCGATGGCGTGCGGAGCGCCGGTTGTGGCCTCAGGCGTGAGTTCGTTGCCCGAAGTGGTGGGCGATGCAGCCATGCTCGTGAATCCGGAGAAAGTATTCGACATCGCTCGGGGCATCCGCGAGGTGCTGCTCGACGAACGGCTGCGCGCGCGCATGATTGAACGCGGCTATCAGCAGGTCAAACGCTTTAGTTGGGAGCGCACGGCGCAGGAAGTCCTCGAGACCTATCGCGAGGTAGCTGCCGCCGGCCGTTGACCCCCGGGCGTTCCTAGTTGTCCGGGTTCAGCAAATCCAGCACCGTTAAGCCCAGTTCGCCGAGGAGGCGGTCCGCCGTTTCTGCGGAGATGGACCGCCGGCCCGACAAAACGTTTTGCAGGTGGGACTGCGACAAGCCGGCGCGAATCGCCAGGCGGCGGACCGTGACGTCACCGTTTCGCACCCGGCGATCCACTTCCTGGCGCACTCGGAGGAAGAGATCTGCGAAGGTCATCCCGCCACCCTATTTCTATTAGAAATAGCACGCATTTTTTATTATGTATGATTTCCTTCTAGCTTTATTTTAATCCACTATTAACTTATATTTCTAAGTGCTCTAACTGATTGACGAATCGAGCGATGTGTCTCTCTACGTCCAAATCTAAGTATTTTAAAGAGCAAATTTAGTTGACAATTTCTTTTGCGTGTTTAGTATCGAGAGAGGAGAAACGGCGGTCCCGAAGGACCGCCTTGGAGGACAAACCCAAATGCAATGGACCCGATCTGACACGCTGGCGCTTTCCCGTACTTTGTGCGCCGAATGCGGTGGAACTGGCATGATTCACCGCCAGCGAACCGGCGATGCGCCCTGCAAGTGCGTTTTGCGGAACATATTTCGCATCTGCTACCGGAAATTTCGCGAGTGCGCCATCAAAGACCGCAATCTTGCTCAGCCCATGCTCGAACGCGTACCCGGACGCGTTTCTCGCTGTTCCTGGGGGCGCAAGAACGAGGAATACGCAGCGGACTTCGTCCTGGTGAGCCGCCGTTTGCTCACCGAGAGAGAGTACCGAATGTTTCGGTATCATTACCTGCTCGGCGCCGATTGGCGCCTGTGTTGCGCAAAGCTGGGCATGGAGCGCGGCGAGTTTTTCAGGGAGATCTACCGCATTGAAGCCAAGCTCGGGCGCGGCTACTGCGAGATACGCCCGTATGCGTTGTTCCCGATTCGAGACTATTTCGGCCGGACCACCAACGAGCGGGTGTACTCCTCGCTGCGCTTGCGCCGGGAGAGAGAAGAGGGGAAGCCGCACAGCAACCCCCAAAGAGCCTCAGAAGCATCCTCGCTGCCGAAGGCTGCGTGATTTCCAGGGCGGGCGTCTCCCCAGCCCGCCCTGTGGTTCAGTTCTTTTTTCTCCTCTTACGGAAAAAGGTGTTGGGCCCGCGAAACAAAGTAGTCACGAGAACCACGAACAAGGCCAGCATGGTCACCAAAGTGGCCACGCCTCCCATAACCAGATAGTCGGTCTCCTTGTGCGGGCTGGGTATCACGCGCATCAGTACAGCGACTGTGCCGGCGAATAGGAGAACCAAACCCGCGGCCAGCAAGGCGATTCGCAGCACTGGAGACATTGATTCGATTCTAACGGATCAGGCGCCGGTTCAGTCGTACTTTTCGAAAACGATCCGGTTCCGGTCGACTCCCGCATTTTTCAACCGCTGCCGCAGGTCGTCCACCATGGCCTTCATGCCGCACAAGTACACATGGATTGGAGAAGACTCCGCAAGCAACCCGTCCAGATGCGCTTGCACCCGGCCACGCAAGCCGGTCCAGCCTTCCGGCGGTTGGGTCAAAGTGGGGAGAAAGCGAAAGTTCGAATAGCGTTTCGCCATGGCTTCGAATTCCGCCCGATACAGGATGGACTCCTCGTGGCGTGCCCCGAGCAACAGCGTGCACTGGCCTTTTGCGCGTGCAGGTAAACCCGCTCGCAGCATCGAGCGGAAGGGAGCCACTCCGGTTCCGGTCGCCACCAGGAGAATGTTCTCCAAAGGCTCACGCGCCACGAACACGCCGTAGGGCCCTTCACAGCGGATGGTTTGCCCAGGTTTCAGAGAAAACAGGTGGGGGGACAAGCGCCCTTCCTTCACCCTGTTTAAACACAGTTCGAAGCGGTTCCCATCCGGCTCCGAGGCGATCGAGTAGGCCCGGGTCACCTGTTTCCCGTCAATCTCTTCGCGGAAGGAGAGAAACTGGCCGGGAACAAACGTAAATCGTTCCAGCTCCGGGATCTCGAAGCAGAAACGCCGGACTTCGGGAGCCATTTCTTCGCTGGACAGCAGGCGCGCAATCATCTTTGTTCTTTAGATGATCCGAACTGGGTTCGAGATGCAAGGCCAGCTCGCGGTTTTAGGAGAGCTTGGTCGTCTGGTGTGCGGCCAGACGCCAGGCGCCTCCTTGCTTGATCCACACATGCAACATCATGAGCCGGTCGTTGAACGGACCGCTGGCGTTGACTCCCCGCATGGTCACTTGAGAATGCACGACGGCCGCGTCGCCATACAGGCGGACCGTGAGGGCTCCATGCTCGATGGCATCGTAACGCTGCACGCCGGAGCGGAGCTTGCCCAGGTACTGTTGCTTGTTCTCGATGACGCCGGTCGAGTGCGCATAAATGAGATCCGCCGCCAGGATCTTCTCTAGCGTGGCGAAATCACGCTGCACTACAGCGCGGGCCCATGCCCGTTCCGCCGTCTCGGGACCGGAGTCAGCGCCTGCGCCGGCTGCCGCCGCTGCGACTGCCGCCAGGGTAATCAACGCCGTCGAAATCTGTTTTGGTAGCCTCATCTTGCCTTCTAAAATACCGCCAATTTCGTGCTTGCCGCACCCCGGTTGACACCGGCGCATCCACTGCATACAGTGGCGATGTAGCGTGAATTCTTTTGTTCAGGAGGCAATTATATGAATCGGCTTCCGGTTCTTTCCCCGGCGACGGCGGTCAGTCGTCGGCGTTTTTTGGCGGGTTGCGCCGGCTGCGCCGCGCACGCATTCTGTCCCCGGTCAGTGAGCGCCCAGGAGACGGCGCCCTCTGCATGGCCCAAAGACAGGGCGAAGGTCCGGCTGGTTTTCTCACACGCCATGCCGGACCGGGAAGGGTGGCCCTACGTCAACTATGATTACGAGGCTCGGAAAAAGGCGATTCTGTCGAAGTTGCAAAAGGCGCTGCCTGGTATGGAGTTCATCCCCTCGACGGTTCGGAACCCCAATGAAGGGGCTGATCTTCTCGAGGCAACGGATGTTGATGGTTACGTGGTGTATCTCATGGGCATTCCGTCCGGCAGGATCGCTCAGCGGCTGATTGACGCGAACAAGCGCGTCTTACTCGTGGATGACCTGTACGGCGGCACAGGCGAGTTTCTAGGAGTCTACGCGCGGGCCCGGGCGGAGAAGAAGACGGTTGCCGGCGTCGCTTCCAGCCGGTTTGAAGATGTCATCGCTGCGGTGAGGTCTTTTGAGGCGCTGCGGAAACTACGATCCTCGGTCATCGTGGACATCTGTGAGCGGCCTGGCCGCCCAGAGGCCAAGGCGATTCAGGAGGCGTTCGGCACAAAGGTGCAAACTGTGGGCGCAAAAGAAATAAATGAAGCCTATCGCGCGGCGAACGCAACAGAGGCGCAGCAATTTGCCGCCACCTGGATCAAGAACGCGAAAAAGATCGTTGAACCGAGCCACGAGGAAATCGGCCGCTCCGGGCGAATGTGGGTGGCCATGCGCGATCTGATGCGAGCCTCGGGAGCGCAGGCGATAGATATTGATTGCTTACAGCTTTTTTACGCCCACAAACTTCCGGCGTACCCGTGCCTGGGACTATGCCAGTTCAACGACGAGGGTCTGGTCGGCGCTTGCGAAGCGGATCTTCAGTCTACGATCACCATGCTCGCCATGACATACTTGATTGGGCGCCCCGGCTTCATTTCCGATCCGGTCATCGACACTGCGAAGAACCAGATCATTTACGCCCACTGCGTTGCGCCTACCAAGCCGTACGGGCCAAGCGGCAAGAGCATCCCCTATTTTCTGCGCAACCACGCCGAAGACCGCAAAGGCGCGGTGGTGCAATCGTTCTTTGATCTTGGGGGAATGACCACCACCCTAAAATTCCATCCGGTTCGCAAGGAAGTGATTTTCCACCAAGCTAAAGCTGTGGCCAATGTAGAGGAAGACCGCGCGTGCCGCACCAAACTAGCCGCCGAGGTCAAGGATCCGTTCAAGCTCCTGTCCGAATGGCACTTATGGGGGTGGCACCGAGTCACATATGTAGGCGACTTCCGCGCTCCGGTGGAGGTCTTCACGTCCCTGGCAGGTTTCCGCCTCGTGACTGAGGGTTGACGTCCGAGGCATTTTCCCCCAACCCGCCGCTCTTACGGGTGTGAGAAACTATATTTTCAGACTTTAATATCGTGTTTTCAATCCAAAGGACGGACTCATGAAATCCGTATTGGCGTCAACTCAGCCGCCCCTGGTGGAACACCAAGACTTCATCGACCGCGTCATTGCCAAATACGACGGCCGGGCGGGGCAGTTGCTGAGCATCCTGGAAGAAGTTCAGGAACATCATCCCAACAAGTACCTCCCCGTGGAGGCGCTCGATTATATCGCTCTCAAAACCGGCATCCCGCGAGCGCAGATTTACAGCGTCGCGACCTTTTACGCCCTGTTCAATTTGGAACCACAAGGAGAACATACGATTTGTATCTGTCGCGGAACGGCTTGCCACACCCGTGGATCGCGAAACCTATTGGAACGCCTGAAACTAGAACTGGGCGTCAAGGACAGCGGGGAAGAAGGCAGCGCCGATAAACTGAGCATTACCACACCCGACCGAAAATTCACCCTCCGTACGGTCGCCTGCTTTGGACAGTGCGCCCTCGCTCCTGTGGTCGAAATCGACCACAACATCCTCGGGCATGTGAACGAGCAGGCGCTCGAACGTGAAATCGCCGCACTAGGGAAAGGGAAGAAAAAATGAAGGTTCAGGACATCTCTAGCTTCAATGCAGTCCGTGAAGCCGGGCTGGCCAAGCTGCTCCCCGAACGCCCTCGAATTGCGGTTGGCTTAGGTACATGCGGCTCCGGCAACGGCGCGGAGGGTGTTTATCACGCCTTTGCTTCACACATCGAGCGGCACGGGCTGAACATCGAGCTAGCTCGGGTGGGCTGTTTTGGGTTCTGCGCGGCCGAACCGCTTGTGAACGTGTACATCCCAGGCAAACCGCTGGTGATTCTTCACAAGGTTCGTCACAATGACGCCGAGCCAATCGTTGATCAGGTCGCTGAAGGGAAGATTCCCACCGCGCTGGCGCTCTGCAAGATCGAGGAGTGGGACCACATCACGGCGCACATCAAATACGGCGCCGGGTACCCGGAAATCCCTTCCTGGAAGGAGGCGCCGTTTTTTAAGGGCCAGAAAAAGATCGTTTTGCGCAACTGTGGCTTGATCTCTCCGGAAGATATTGAAGAGTACTTTGCAGTGGGCGGCTACCAGGCGCTCTATAAGGTCTTGATCGATGGGCGTCCGGAGGCGGTCATTGACCAGATCAAAGCTGCAAAGCTCCGTGGGCGCGGAGGCGCCGGGTTTCAGACCGGCATGAAGTGGGAGTATTTGCGAAAAGCCAAATCCGACCAAAAATACATCATTTGCAACGCCGATGAGGGCGACCCGGGCGCCTATATGAACCGCAATGAGATTGAGAGCGACCCGCACTCCCTCATTGAGGGGATGCTGATTGGCGGCTATGTCACGGGTGCGACCGAAGGCATCATTTATGTCCGCGCTGAATATCCGCTCGCCGTCCATCGCCTTATGAGGGCGATTGAGCAAGCTGAGGCCTACGGTTTGCTGGGGGACAATATCCTGGGTCGCGGGTTCCGTTTCCACCTGAATCTGGTGGAAGGAGCGGGAGCGTTCGTATGCGGGGAAGAAACTGCTCTCATCCGCTCTTTGGAAGGCAAAGCCGGGAGGCCAACCCCAAGGCCGCCGTTCCCGGCGGAAAAAGGGCTTTGGGGTAAGCCGACAAATATCAATAACGTAGAAACCTGGTACAACATCGCGCCCATTGTGACTAAGGGCGCGGCATGGTTCACCGAGACCGGGTCGGTAAAAAGCGCTGGAACCAAAGTTTTCTCACTGGTCGGGAAAGTCCAGAACACCGGACTCGTGGAAATGCCTTTAGGTACGCCACTGAAGAACTTTGTTTACGACATCGGCGGAGGGGCGCCGCCCGGCCGCACGGTGAAGGCCGTGCAGACCGGCGGGCCGTCAGGCGGCTGTATTCCGCAAGAGATGTTCGACACGCCGGTGGACTATGAAACCCTCGCGCAACTCGGCTCCATCATGGGTTCCGGAGGCATGGTGGTGATGGACGACGACAACTGCATGGTGGATGTCGCGCGCTACTTCATCGAGTTCACCCATTCCGAGTCGTGCGGCAAGTGCGTGCCGTGTCGCGTGGGTTTGGATAAGGCTTTGCAAATCCTGAACAAGATCACTGAAGGCAAGGGCTCCATGGCGGATCTCAACCTTCTGGATGAACTTGGACGCATGATCCGTGACACCTCTCTTTGCGGTCTCGGGCAAACTGCTCCGAACCCTGTGTTGACCACCATGCGGCATTTCCGCCATGAATTCGAGGACCATATCCGCGCCCGGCGCTGTCGGGCCGGAGTATGCGAAGACTTAGCCTTGTCGCCGTGCGAGAACAGTTGTCCGCTGCACATGAACATCCCGCGGTTCCTCCAGCTCTACAAAGAAGACCGTCTTGAGGATGCTTTTGTCAGCGTGGTGCTCGACAATCCTCTCCCCGCTTCGACGGGACGCGTTTGCCAGCATCCGTGCGACAACCGCTGCCGCCGCGCCAACCTGGACGAAGCGGTCAATATGCGTGAGGTCCACCGTTTCATCGCGGATTCCATTTATTCCTCGGACCGTTTTGACGCGGTGGCCGAACGTGTGATCGCACAGCGACTCTCTGCCTCAGGCAAGCGTACGGCGGTGGTAGGCGCAGGCCCCACCGGGCTGACGTGCGCATTCTACCTAGCCATGCTTGGGCATGAGGTGACAGTTTTTGAAGCCAACCCGGACGCCGGCGGCATGTTGCGGTACGCGCTGCCCGATTACCGGCTGCCGAAGACGGTTCTGGACCGGGAGCTCGAATTGATCCGGCGCACGGGCGTGAAGTTCGAGTTCAACGTGCGCGTTGGAGCGGACATTTCGTTGAACGACATTGCTTCGCGCTTTGACGCGGTGTTCCTTTCCATCGGCACCTGGAAGGAAGCTTGGGTCTATCTTCCGGGTACGGAGTTGCGCGGCGTGATGCCTGCCTTGTTGTTCTTGGAGGCGGTCGCCAAGAAGGAGCCGGTTCCGCTTGGCAAGAAGGTCGTGGTGATCGGAGGCGGAAACGCCGCCATCGACTCAGCTCGAACCGCTCTGCGCATGGGCGCCGAGGTCACCATCATTTACCGGCGTGAGCGCAAGGACATGCCGGCGATTGTGGAGGAAACCGAGGCGGCTGAAGCGGAAGGCGTAGAATTCGTTTTCCTCGCCACGCCTCATCGCATCTTGGGTAACGCCCAAGGCGGCGTACAGGCCATCGAAGTGGTGAAAACCAAACTGGGCGAGTACGATTCCTCGGGACGCAGGCGCCCCATTCCCACCGACGAAACTCTGCGGTTTGACTGCGACACCGTCATTCTGGCGGTGGGAGAAGCCGTGGATCAGGATTTCTGCCGCGCTTCGGGCCTCACCCTCAAGGAGAACGGCACCATCCAGGTAGATCGCTTTACGCTGGAAACCAGCCGGCGGAATTTCTATGCCGGCGGGGATCTCATTACCGGCGCTTCTAACGTATCCAACGCTATGGGTTACGGCAAAAAAGCGGCGCGGAATATGGATGAGCGTTTGATGGGATCTTCCCGGTTCCAGCAGATTTTCCCGAAGTTCGATTACGATCAAACCGCTCCCGCCCATCCGAGCCCCAGCCGCCGCCACCACGTGTCAGAGCTGCCCCCCGAGGAGCGGGTGAAGACTTTCCAGGAGGCCACCATCGGGCTCAGCGCCATTGAGGCTATGGAAGAGTGTAGCCGCTGTTTGCGCTGCGACGTCCGCAATGGGGACCACTAGCGCCGGGCTCGTACGAGGAGAGAAAGGAGCAAAAACCTTGTCGCAAAAAGTTTCGATTCGAATTGATGGTGAACTGATTTCCGCCACCCAAGGTCAAACTATCCTCGAGGTGGCTCGCGCCAGTGGGAAGTACATCCCGGCTCTCTGTTACATGGAAGGCATTACGCCGGTAGGGGCGTGCCGTCTTTGCATCGTGGAAGTGGCGGGGGTCAACCGGTTGTTGCCTTCCTGCACCACGCCGGTGCAGGACGGAATGTCGGTTACTACGAATTCCAAAAAACTCCAGCTCTACCGGCGTATGATCCTTGAGTTGCTGTTTGCCGAGCGCAACCACGTCTGCGCCGTTTGTGTTTCCAATGGCCATTGCGAACTGCAAGCCCTGGCGCAAAAGTTGGGCGTCACCAACGTGCGCTTCGCTTACAGCTATCCGAAGTGGAACGCCGACGTCTCGCACGAACGCTTTGTTCTTGATCACAATCGCTGCGTGCTTTGCACTCGTTGCGTGCGCGCCTGCGACGAACTAGAGGGCGCGCATGTTTGGGACGTCGGAATGCGAGGCGTGAACTCGCGCATAATCTGCGAACTAAACGCTGCGTGGGGTGAATCTACGGAATGCACTTCTTGCGGCAAGTGCGTGCATGTCTGTCCCACCGGCGCCCTGGCGGAAAAAGGGCGCGCCGTAGAGGAGATGGTGAAGCGTGACGATCGGATCACGCGGCTCGCCATGCGGAAGGGAGGCAGGTAATGGCTAAGGTGAAGCTGGCGACGGTTTGGTTAGACGGATGCTCCGGGTGCCACATGTCGCTTTTGGACATGGATGAAAGCCTGGCGGCCATCGCTAAGAAAGTGGACATCGTGTACGGTCCTTTGGTGGACGCCCAAGAGTTCCCCGAGGGCGTGGATGTGACGCTGGTTGAGGGGGCTGTCTCGAGTGTCGAAGACATGAAGCTGATTCAACTCATACGCCAGCGCAGCAAGATGATTGTGGCGCTGGGGGATTGCGCTGTCACCAGCAATGTCCCTTCTATGCGAAACAGCATCCCGGTGAAAAAACTCCTCAACCGGATTTACTGCGAAGCCGTGACCGCACAGCCCGGGATCCCCTCGGATGGGGTGCCTTCGCTTCTGCGCCACGCAGTTCCGGTTCACGAGGTCGTCAAGGTCGATCTCCACGTTCCGGGCTGCCCGCCGAAAGCAGACGCTATCGCCTTTGTTCTCACGGAATTGCTTGAAGGACGGAAGCCGGACTTGGCTTCCAAAGTAAAGTTTGGATGAGCCGGAGGGAAGCCCATGCAGAAAATTACCATTAGCCCTGTTACGAGGATTGAAGGACACGCCAAAATCACTCTGAAGCTCAACGAAAAGGGCAAGGTGGCGAGCACGCAGTTTCACGTCACCCAGGTCCGCGGGTTCGAACGGTTTACCGAAGGCCGGCCGTTTTACGAAATGCCCTCCATCACAGCGCGCATCTGTGGCATTTGTCCCATCAGCCACTTGCTGGCGTCCGTAAAAGCTTGCGACGCCATCATGGCCATTCAAACGCCCGAAACTGCGGTTCGCTTACGGGAACTCCTGCATCTGGGTCAGACCGTTCAGAGCCATGCGCTAAGTTTCTTCCACCTATCGGCGCCGGATTTGCTGCTCGGAATGGATTCGGATCCCGGACGGCGCAATATCCTAGGCATTTTAGAGAAACACCCGGATATCGCACGCGACGGTATTGCCTTGCGTAAATTTGGCCAGCAAGTGATTGAACGCCTGGCCAAAGAGCGCATACACCCGTCTTGGACGGTTCCCGGCGGAGTGAATGAGCCGCTTTCAGAAGAAAACCGCGACTTGATTTTGTCAGAATTGCCGCTGGCGAAGTCGATTGCCCGCCGCACCTTGAAGTTTTACAAAGGCGTGGTGGACACGTTCCAAGAGGAAATGGACTATTTCGGCAACATGCCGACGTTCTATGCAGGTTTGGTGGACGCCCGCGGGCGGTTGCAGCTCTATGATGGGCGCATCCGGTTTCGCGACGCCGAAGGCAACGTCGCCGCCGAAGTCGAACGGCCGCTAGAATACAGCCGGTTCATCGGAGAGGCGGCGATGCCGGATTCCTATCTCAAAGCGCCCTATTTCAAACCTCTCGGTTTCCCAGACGGAATCTATCGCGTGGGTCCGCTGGCCCGGCTAAATGTCGCTGACGCCTGCGGCACTACGGAAGCCGACGCGGAATTGAAGGAGTTCCGGCAGCGTTTTGGGCGCATTGTCGCCAGCTCATTTCACTACCACTATGCGCGGCTAATCGAAATTCTTTACGCGCTCGAAAAGATGGAGCAAATCTTGGATGATCCCGCCATCCTTAGCCGGCACGTGCGGGCGTATGCCGGGGTGAACGCTTTGGAAGGTGTGGGGATCGCTGAAGCTCCCCGCGGCATTCTCATCCACCATTACAAGGTGAACGAGCAAGGGGCCATTACATGGGCCAATCTCATTATCGCTACGGGACATAATAATTTAGCCATCAACCGCAGCATCGAGCAGGTGGCCAAGCAATTTGTGGACGGCAAAAAACTTCAGGAAGGCATGCTCAACCGCGTCTCCGCCGTGGTGCGCGCCTACGACCCCTGTTTGAGCTGCTCCACGCATGCTCTGGGCCAAACGCCGCTTCGGATCCAATTGTTGGATGCGGACGGCTCCTTAGTCGACGAGATGGCGAGCTGAGCCCCATTAACAGCCCATTTCTTTCCGCACCGCGTCGAGGATGCCGTTGATAAACTTGGCGGCTTCCTCGCCGCTTAGGCGGTGGGCAATTTCCAAAGCCTCGTCGATAACCACCGGCGCAGGCGTGCCGATCTCCCGCATCTCGTAAATGGCCATGCGTAGAATGTTTCGGTCAACGGCGGACATCCGTTCGATGCGCCAATTCTCGGAATGCGAGGCGATGAGGCGGTCAATCTCTTCGGCTTGCGACGCCGCGCCGATCGCCAACTGTTCCATGAACTCGTCCTTTTCTGGGGGAGGCGCTTCGTCTTCAACCTCCGCTTCTGCGGAATACAACGAGCGATAATAGGACTCCACCGCCGCCTCGATAGGCGCCTTCCTGACGTCCCATTCGTACAAGGCCTGCGCGGCGCGCACCCGGGAGCGGTGGCGGGAAGGCATCTCAGTGAGCTACCCGCAACTGGCGCATCAGGTTCGCCATTTCCACTGCGCTCATTGCGGCGTCAAACCCTTTGTTGCCACTCTTGGCGCCCGCGCGGTCGATGGCCTGTTCCAGAGTAGAGGTGGTTAGGACGCCAAACGCTACCGGAATTCCGGTTTCCATCGAGATCTGCGCCAAACCTTTGGCTGCCTCTGCCGCAATGAAGTCGAAGTGGGGTGTTTCGCCCTTGATCAGCGCACTCAAGCAAATGACAGCGTCGTGCCGCTTCTGGCGCGCCACTTCTGCGGCAGCTACGGGCAGTTCCCACGAGCCGGGGACCCTGACAATATCCACCAGATTCATATCGGCGCCGGTGCGGGTCAAAGCATCCAGCGCGCCGGCGAGGAGCCGCTCGGTGATGACGCTATTGAACCGGCTCACCAGGATCGCGAATCGGAGTCCGGCGGAGTTCAGATTGCCTTCAATGGTTTTCATAATGGGATAATCGTTGTCAGAGCATTATCATACCGCATGGATCCAGCTTACATCCGTAACTTCTCGATTATTGCGCACATCGACCACGGGAAGTCGACTCTCGCCGACCGCCTCCTGGAAGCGACGGGCGCGCTCTCCGAACGCGAAATGATGGAACAGGTGCTGGATTCCATGGACCTCGAGCGCGAGCGAGGCATCACGATTAAAGCCCACGCTGTGCGTCTGAACTACAAGGCCAGCGACGGAGCGGTGTATCAACTGAATTTGATCGACACTCCGGGTCATGTCGATTTTAGCTACGAAGTTTCCCGCAGCTTGCAAGCTTGTGAGGGAGCCCTTCTGGTGGTGGACGCCAGCCAGGGCGTGGAAGCCCAAACCTTGGCTAACACCTACTTAGCGCTCCACCATAATCTCGAAATCATTCCTGTCATCAACAAGATCGACCTTCCCTCCGCCGATCCGGCGCGGATACAGGAGCAGATTGAGCATGTTATCGGCCTCGACGCTTCTTCGGCGATCCTCGTGAGCGCCAAGCAAGGAACGGGCATTCAGGATGTGTTGGAGGCGGTGGTCCATCTGGTGCCGCCGCCTCGCGGTAATCCAGACGCGCCCTTGCGTGCTCTGGTGTTTGATTCCTGGTTCGATCCCTATCGCGGCGTAATCATTCTCCTGCGGGTGGTCGACGGCGTGCTGCGCTTGGGACAGCGTATTCGCCTCTGGTCCAACGGGAAAGTCTTCGAGGTGGAAGGTCTCGGATACCAGTCGCCCAAGCCCGTTCCTTGCGGAGAACTCACGGCGGGTGAAGTGGGCTTTATGTTCGCCAATATCAAGAACGTAGCGGATGCGCGCATTGGCGACACGGTCACGGATGACCAAAACCCCGCCGCTGAGCCGCTTCCGGGTTTCGAGCAAATCAAACCCATGGTGTTTGCCGGACTTTATCCTGTGGAGTCGCATGAGCACGGTTTGCTGCGTGACGCGCTCGAGAAACTCCGGCTCAACGACAGCGCTCTGAGCTTTGAGCCGGAAAACTCCGCCGCGCTCGGCTTCGGTTTCCGCTGCGGGTTTTTGGGACTTCTCCACCTGGAGATTGTCCAAGAGCGGCTTGAGCGTGAATTCAACATTGACCTCATCACTACTGCGCCAGGCGTACGCTACCGCGTTTTGCTTCGAGGCGGCGAGGTGATCGAGGTGGACAACCCCACTAAGTTTCCTGATCCGGCGCAGATCGAACAAGTGGAGGAACCGATTATCGAAGCCACCGTCATCACGCGCGAGGAATACCTCGGTGAGGTGCTGAAGCTCCTGGAGGAAAAACGTGGCGAGCAGAAAAAGTTCGAGTACCTCGGCGCGGGACGTGTAATGCTCACTTACGAGCTGCCGCTCAACGAGATTGTCCTCGATTTCTATGACCGGCTGAAGTCGGCTTCCCGCGGATATGCCTCCCTGGATTACCACTTGGCCGGCTACCGCGTTTCACCGATGGTGAAGCTGGATGTGCTCGTAGCCGGCGAACCAGTAGACGCTCTTTCCATCATCGTTCATAAGGATCACGCCTATGAAAGGGGGAAAGCCCTTATTGAACGCCTGCGAAAACTGATTCCCCGCCAGATGTTCGAAGTGGCTCTTCAGGCCGCTATCGGCAACCGCGTGGTGGCTCGCGAGAATATTCCGGCGTTGCGCAAGAATGTGCTAGCGAAGTGTTACGGCGGAGACATCACGCGGAAACGCAAGTTATTGGAAAAGCAAAAAGAAGGCAAGCGGCGCATGAAGCGCGTGGGGCGTGTCGAAATCCCCCAGGAAGCGTTTCTGTCCGTGCTGCGCGTGGACAGTGGCGAATAATCTCGGCAAGGTCACGCCGCGACTTTGCGGGCGTGCTCGAACAAGAAATTGAGCGTCTTCTCTGTCCGGATGTTCCCGGCGATTCTGCCCAGAGCGCCTTCTTTCTCGAGGTTCAAGCGAACGGCCGCTACGGGTTCCCTCCGCTGCTGAGCAATCCGCCGCACTTCGCGATCCACCTCTTCCTGGGTAGCCATGATCGCCTCGCGATCCGCGATCCGGTCCAGCAGAAGCGCTGCTTTCACGTCTCGCGTGGCGCGTTCTTTTTGGCTCTCGCGGATCTTCTCCCAATCCAGACGGACCTTCTTGGGGTCCACCCCTTGCGCCGCCATGAGCCGCAACTGTTGCTCCACCTGGATTTCGATCTGCCGGTCCACATAAGCGTCAGGGACCGGGAAATCGTGCATATCCACAAGCTTGGCGACTAAGGCATCCTTGGCTTTGCGCTGCGCCTCACTTTCCCGCTCGGCGTAAATGGCTTTCCGGACAGCCTCCCGCAATTCCCCAAGATCCTTGAAGTCGCCCAAATCCTTGGCGAACTCGTCATTGACCTCAGGCAACTCCTTGCGCCGGATGGCTTTAAGTCCCGTCCGGAAGGTCACTTTCTTGCCTGCCAGACGTTCGTTGCCGTAGTCGGGCGGGTAGTCGACCGTGATTTCCTTCTCTTCGCCTGGCGTCATGCCACGGAGGTTTTCCGTAAACGCCGCCACGGTGTCTTCTGCGCCGACATGCAGCACCACTTCATCCTGCTGAATCGGCGGACCCGTGAGTCCCGCCACACTCAACAGGGAAACCACCGCATAATCGCCATCCTGAACGGGACGCGGATCGATGTTCACATACTCCGCCCGCTGCTCCCGCAACTGCTCAATGCGCTTGTCGATGTCTTCCTCGGTCACCACCGGCTCTTCATAGACGACTTCCAGTCCCCGGTAGTCCTTGAGTTCAAAACTGGGTGAGACCTCGAATTCCACTTTCAAGGTCATGGGCTCCCCAGGGTGAAAATGCACGTCCTGCAAATGGGGGTTCCCCACAACCGCGAGATTGTCCTTCTCGGCGGCCTGCCGGAAATAGCGGGTGCCGAGGCTCTCAATGACGCGCTCGCGAATCTCCGATTCGAAGGTTTTCCGGATGATCGAGAGCGGCACTTTGCCGGGACGAAAACCTGGCATTCGCGCTTTTTTCTGGATGTCCAAGGCAGCTTTCTGGATCTCTGCCTCGACCTCTTCCGCCGGAATGGTGAACTCAAGAGTACGCTTGCAACTGTCCATGAGAGCGATTCCTACCTACCAGCGCCTTCTCCGCTGTCGGGGTCGGAGCGGCGCAAAATTTCATTAGGTTCCTTCCGACCAGCTCCCCAAGTAACGCTCTTGCTCGAGGGTCAATCGGTCGATCTTGACGCCCATAGACTCGAGCTTCATCCGCGCCACCTGCTTATCCAGATCCTGTGGCACCGGGAAGCAATCCTTCGGCAAGCTGGCGTGGTTCTTCACCATATATTCTACGGACAGCGCTTGGTTGGCAAAGCTCATGTCCATGACCGAAGCGGGGTGCCCTTCGGCTGCCGCCAAATTGATCAGACGCCCTTCGCCTAGGACATAAATCCGGCGCCCGTCCCGCAGTGCGAATTCTTCTACGAATTCCCGCGTCTGGCGCCGGGAGGAAGCCATCTTTCCGAGCGCTTCCAGGTCAATCTCCACATTGAAATGGCCCGCATTGCATAAGATCGCGCCGTTTTTCAGCTTTTCGAAATGTTCTTTCCCGATGACCGCTTTGTCGCCTGTCACGGTTACGAATACATCGCCGATCTCGGCGGCTTCCGCCATGGACATTACCCGATAACCGTCCATCAGCGCTTCCAGGGCTTTGATCGGATCCACTTCAGTGATAATCACGTTGGCGCCCATGCCACGCGCGCGCATGGCGACGCCGCGCCCGCACCATCCGTAGCCCGCCACCACGAAATTCATTCCCGCCAGCAAGATATTCGTGGCGCGCAGAATCCCGTCGATCGTGCTTTGTCCGGTCCCATACCGGTTGTCGAACAAGTGCTTCGTGGCGGCGTCGTTGATGGCGATAATGGGGTACTTCAGGACCCCATCCTTCGCCATCGCCTTCAGGCGGATCACTCCGGTGGTCGTCTCTTCGGTGCCGCCCATGACCTCGGGAAGCAGTTCCTGCCGTTTCGTGTGCAGAACCGTCACCAAGTCCGCGCCGTCGTCCATGGTGATCTGAGGCTTGGTGTCCAGAGTGGAGAAGATGTGGGAGTAATACACGTCGTTGTTCTCCCCCTTGATGGCGAATACCGGGATTCCGTAATCGCGCACCAGAGAGGCGGCCACATCGTCCTGCGTGGATAATGGATTCGAGGCGCACAGCCGCACAGAGGCCCCGCCGTCCCGCAGCGTGATCATCAGATTGGCGGTCTCCGTCGTGACGTGCAGGCACGCTGCAATGCGCACGCCCGCCAGGGGCTGCCCCTTGATGAACTGTTTCCGAATGGTCTGGAGGACCGGCATCGACTGGAATGCCCATTCGATGCGGCGCTTGCCGATGTCGGCAAGGCTTATGTCTTTCACGTCACAAGGCACGGACTTCTCAATATGATTCGACATTACCGTTCCTTTCGCTCACCGCGCGCCGGCGCGTAGCGCCTTGGCTTTATCCGTCTTTTCCCAAGAGAACTCTGAGCGCCCGAAGTGGCCGAAGGCGGCGGTCTTGCGGTAAATGGGACGGCGCAGCTTCAGGTGGTCGATCATCCCTTTGGGAGTCAGCGGGAAGTTCGCGCGCACCAACTCCGTCAGCTTGCTTTCATCCACGGTTCCCGTGCCGAATGTGTTTACTAGGACGGAGACCGGCTCAGCCACTCCGATGGCGTAGGCTAACTGCACTTCGCACCGCGTGGCCAGTTTGGCGGCTACGATATTCTTCGCGATATAGCGCGCCATGTAGCAAGCTGAGCGGTCGACTTTCGTAGGATCCTTGCCCGAAAAGGCTCCGCCTCCGTGCCGTCCCATGCCGCCGTAAGTATCTACGATGATTTTGCGGCCGGTGAGTCCCGTATCGCCATGCGGACCGCCGATGACAAACCGTCCGGTAGGGTTGATGTGGTACTTGGTCCGGCGATCCACCATTTCTTTCGGAATTACGGCGTCGATAATGTGTTTCCGGACGGCCTCCCGTAGCTTCGGCGTGGAAACCGAGTCGGCGTGCTGTGTGGAAACTACGACGGCGTCGATGCGCACCGCCCTGCCATCCTCATACTCTACGCTCACCTGCGACTTCCCATCTGGCCGGAGGAACGGCAGAATCCCCGCCCGCCGAACTTCGCTCAGCCGCTGGCACAGCTTGTGCGCCATCATGATGGGCAATGGCATCAATTCCGGGGTTTCGTCACATGCGTAGCCGAACATAAGCCCCTGATCCCCCGCGCCACCGGTGTCAACACCCATGGCGATATCGGGGGACTGGCTCTGAATCATGTTCGCAATCGCGCAGGTTCTGGCGTCGAAGCCCATCGACGCGTCCGTGTAGCCGATGTCGGCGATCACCTCGCGCGCGAGTTTCGGGATATCTATGTACGTCTTCGTCGTGATTTCGCCGGCCACTACGCAGATTCCGGTGGTGACCAGCACCTCACAGGCTACGCGGCCCATGGGGTCATCCTTCATCACTGCGTCTAAGACCGCATCCGATATCTGATCGGCCATCTTGTCGGGGTGCCCCTCGGTCACCGACTCCGACGTGAAGATGCTCTTACGGGCGTCAGCCATCTCTTACCCTTCCTTTTTTATGTGCTTCGCGGCCCTTTCACGTCCGCGACATAGGCGACCTCCACGCATCGACGGGGAACATTACTCCAGGGGATGCTGAGGAGAAAGCCAAACTTTGAGTCTATCGTTGTCGGGGAGGGGTGGTCAAATGCAACCGGTCCTCAGCGTTGATTCTTTCAGCGCTGGACGCTTAGCTCCACCCCGGACAGCTCTATCGAGCGGATCTGGCGGGCCAGGGTATCGTAGGCTAGCAGATCGGCGGCCGCCCGCAACTTCGCCACCGCCCCCGCGGGAAGGCGAATGCGGTAATGGTCTGCGCTCTCCCGGTACGAGTAGCCCGCGTATTCCGCCGGAAGATCCGCTGCGATTCCCATCAGTTCGTCCCAAAACGTCCGCGATCGGAAGAGCCGCCGGCGGGCGCCCGCCTCCCGAGTGATCACCACGGCGCCCGAGCTAGTCCGAAAGACGGCGCGGACACAACCAGCGCTCCGGAATGGCAGGCTCGGGTCGGGATCCGGAAATCCTGCGAGCAACTCCAGGGCTTCGGCCTCGCTGGTTTCCAACGGCTCCCAACGAAAGCGTGATCCTCCGGATGTGAAACTACCCCGCCGTAACAGCTCACGGAGGCGCGGCGCGTCCTTCCCTGTCACCGCCACAATCAGCGCGGTTAACTCCGCAATCCGCATGTCCTGCGCCACCACGCGCGTCAGCGTGATAGAACCCGCGTCTTCCGTGCTGATCTTCACCCTCACAAACTCAGGAAGAGGCATATTCACCTCCGTTACCGAATGTGTCGTTAGGCGCACGGGGTCTCCGGCCCGTTTCACGCCCGTGACGCCATTCCTATGCCCAGCGTTTTCCTGCAATACTCCAGGCTGCGCTCCAGATCCACCTTCTGCTGCACCTTCAAGGCCTCCATATATTCGGGCGGCTTCGCGCCGGGAACGTCCTCCACCACCATCGCCCCCTCGAACGGTTTCCCCCGCTTCGCCAGTTCGACAAATCGTACGAACTCCGCCGCTCGAGCTTTGGGGTACGCCTTCCAAAACTCCTGCTCCAGGAACGGAATCACCCGCGGCGGTCGACCGGTGATGATCTCGAGCTGGATTGATGCGCCGGGGCACAATCGCCGGTGCAGCTCGACAATTTTCGGGAAATCCACCACGCCGTCTCCCATAGCAGTCCATTGAGCCGCAGCGCCCCGCGGATGCTCGTAAACCGCCGTATCCCGGAAGTGCGTGGTCACCGTAAGAGGGCCAAGCGTCTCCATCGCCACTACCGGATCTTCGGCCGCCCACACGGGATTGCCGGTATCGAGGCAGGCGGATACATACTCTTTCCCCGCTTCTTCAATCAACAGCTTTGTCTCCCACGCCTGCATATCCCCGGAGTGATTTTCAATCGCGATCTTGACTCCGAGGTCCATCGCCAGCGACCGGCATGCTTGGAATACCTTCACTGTCGATTCGATGTGCCGTTCGATGCCGCCGTCGGTCAGACGGTCTGCCGAAGTTCCCAAAAAGCATCGCACCGACGTCGAACCTACGGCCTTTGCTACGCGCAGGCCCTGGGAAAGATAACTCACAGGGTCGCCGTTCTTCGGATTCCAGGACTTGGAGGTCGGGCACACGCAACCCGTTCCGGCATCGATGGTGATGTTCAGCTCGCGCGCCCGCTGCCGGATCCTTTCAAGGTGCGCGGCATCGAGACTCTCGTAATCGCCCACGCTCGAAATCTGGATGGCGTCCAGTTTCATCTTCGCTGCGTAGTCAAGATGCTGGAGCGCCTTCCAACGCCATGCCCGCAAGGAATACGTATCGTACCCCAGCCGGATTCCACTTATGGCCATGAAGCCATCGTACAATACGGCAGTGACCGTTCCCAGTGGCTGTCTCATAGTTGGAGAGGTGGGACCATGACGCCCGCTGGGGCTATCCTCGCCCGCGAAATCCGCCGTCACGGTCCGATCCCGTTCGAGCGTTTTATGCGCATTGCGCTGTACCACCCGCAACACGGCTATTACAGTCGCCGGCGAGATCCATTCGGGAAGTCCGGCGACTTCTACACTGCCGCGCAACTCCAGCCTGTTTTTGGCCTTCTGATGCGCAAGCTGGTTGGTCAGCTTCGCCGCGAGCTTGGCGACCCGGGTGTATGCCAACTCATCGATCTTGGCGCGGGCCGCGAGGAAATGGCGCCCTATTTCAGCGAGTTCCGTTACACTCCCGTCGATGTGGGCCGGGGAGTTCTACCACAACGCTTCTGTGGAGTGGTCTTCGCCAATGAGTTTTTTGACGCGCTCCCGGTCGGCGTCTATGTCCGCCGCGGATCTGAGTTCTTCGAACTTCGCGTGGGGCTTGAAGGCGAACGCTTTAGCTGGGTCGAATCGGGACCTGCTCCAGCTTCAGCAGCGGCATATATCGACCGCTGGGCCGGAAAAGCCGGCGAAGGCGAGTGGCGTGAGGTCAACCTGAAGGCGTTGCAGTGGGTTTCCCGCATCGCCCGCCGAATGTCCGCCGGGTTCCTGCTCGTCATCGACTATGGCTACACGAGCCGGGAACTGGTTCGCTTTCCGCAGGGCACGCTGATGAGCTACCGCCGCCACATTGCGTCGGCGGATGTCTTGGAAGAGCCTGGCGAACGAGACATCACAGCCCACGTCAATTTCACTGCGCTTCACGAACACGCCCTTGCCTGCGGTTTCCGCTTGGTGTTTATGGAACCGCTTGCCATGACGCTGTTGCGCGTAGGCGAAGAGGACCAGTTTGCAGCGGCGCTGGATGCGCCGGATGAGCCATCCCGCCTCCAACGGCGGTTGCAACTGAAGTCACTGCTGTATGGGATGGGAGAATGCTTCCGCGTGATGTTGCTCCGCAAAGGGGCCCAGCAATAAAAACGGCCCCGGTTTCCCGGGGCCGTGAGGTATCCGTTGGGCTGCGGCCGGTTCGGCCGCCCCGGCTTACTTCTTCGCTTTCTTTGCGGCCTTCTTTGCGGCTTTCTTTGCCGGGGCCTTCTTCGCAGCTTTCTTGGTTGCGTTCTTCATCGATTGATTCTCCCTAACATCAGTATTTGTGATTCACACGGAACCACAGTGTGATTTATATATAAGGTTGTTCGCGACGAAAGTCAAGAAAAAAATGCATGGATGCTCCGCTTTCGGGCTACGATGGAAGAGGCCGGAATGTCAAAAACAATCCGCAGCCTGAATGTTTGTTCGTCGGGAAGCCTTTGCTGTAAGGTTTCTACCGCAATGGCGCTGGTTATCTTCGTCGCGGCGGCCGGTTGCGCCAAGAAGCCGCGCGCGCCGAAGCCGGCGCGAATCGGAAAGACCGAAACCGGAATCGCTAGTTGGTATGGTTACCCGTATCACGGACGCCGGTCCGCGAACGGGGAGATCTATGACATGGAAAAGTTCACGGCCGCTCACCGTACGCTTCCGTTCGACACGTGGGTGCGCGTGAAGAATCTCGAGAATGGAAGAACGGTGGACGTACGCATCACCGACCGCGGACCCTTCGTGCGCGGGCGCATCATTGATCTTTCCCGAGCGTCGGCGCGGCAGATTGGCATGCTAGGGCGGGGCACCGCCCGAGTGCGCTTGCAAGTCATCCGTCCTCCGGTTCATCCTCCCGCCACGGACGCTTTCGGGGTCCAGGTGGGCGCGTTTGCGGACCGGTCGAACGCCGAACGCCTCCGTGAATCTCTGGCTCGCACGTACGGGAGCGCCGCAATCGCTCGCCGCGACGGGGACCGCGTTCTGTGGCGGGTCATCGCCGGCAATTTCCGCGACGAAGAGAGCGCAGCGGCATTCGCTTCGGGGCTCCGGACTTTGTACCCTGACTGCTTCGTCGTGCGCCTAGATGACCGGATGGCGCCATGACGGCTTTAGGAACCACTTGCGTTCCGGGCTGAAACACCTGTAGATTTTTGGGAGGGTGATTACACTAACAGAACAGGAGGGATAGAGGGAGCCGCTGGCACCGCGCTTCCCAATCCTCACACATTATGGCGCTCTCGGCCTCGACGCAAACCGCACGGCAGGACACAGGGGACACCACGCCCGCGCTGGTCGGCCAGTCGCCGCGCATCCGTCAAATCCACCGGCTGATCCACAAGCTGGGAAGATGCCGCTGGCCAGTGCTGCTGCTTGGCGAGACGGGCACGGGGAAGGAAGTCGTCGCCCATGCCATTCACAATGTGAATCCGACAGGACCTTTCGTGACCATCGATTGTTCGTCTATGGTGGGTCCCCTCATGGAAAGCGAACTGTTCGGCCATGTGAAAGGCGCATTTACAGGCGCGGTCGGCGCCAAGGTCGGCCTCATTGAAGCCGCCAATGGGGGCACGGCTTTCTTCGATGAAATCGGAGAGCTTCCGCTCGACCTTCAGGCTAAGCTTTTGCGCGTATTGCAGCAAAAGGAATTCCGCCCGGTGGGTTCGCTCACTACCCGCTATTCGGATTTTCGGATTATCGCCGCCACGAACCGCGACCTTGCCAAAGAAGTAGAGCGCGGCGCTTTTCGGCGCGACCTTTATTACCGGTTAAATGTGGTGAACGTACGCCTGGCTCCGTTGCGGGAACGGCGCGAGGATATACCCGCCCTCATCGCACACTTTCTGAAGCGGTATGGGCACGGGCATTCTCTTACCCAGGAAGCTCTGGAAGCGCTCCTTGATTACGACTGGCCGGGTAATGTGCGCGAACTGGAGAACTGCATCCAGCAAATGGTGGCTTTGTGTTCCGGACCGTTGATTCATGTCACCGAGTTGCCGTCGGCCGTCCGGAACTTTGCTAGTGGGCGAAACGCTTCCCCGTTTGAATTCGCCGATGCGGCTCCGGGGAGCCGGGTTGCCGAGCTGCCTCCCGCGGGAAACCCGTTTCCACTCCCTGTAATGCCTCTGGCCGAGCTCGAAAAGCGGGCTATTTTGAATGCCCTTGAGTACACGAAAGGCGATCGCGTGATGGCGTCTCAACTGCTTGGCATCGGCCGCACCACCTTGTACCGCAAACTCAAAGAGTACGGCGTAGCTTGAGTTGCGCCGGAGAGCCCCCGATCTTCTCTCGCACTAATTCTATGTGGGCGTAGGTTCCACGGCTTCGCCCTCCGACCTTGCTCCATGGAAGCCCGTACCCTAAAACTCCTCCTCATTGAGCCTGACGTCGAAGACGCCGGGCTCCTCAAAGAAACTTTGATGGACATCGAGCAGCGCCGTGGCGGGAAAGTCTGGAGCCCCGCATTCCAACCGCTCCACGTCGAACGCCTGGCGGACGCGCTGGATGTCCTTGCAGAAGAAGGTTTTGATCTCATCCTTGCCGCCGTGCGCCTGCCGGACAGTCACTCTTTGCACGCTTTTTTACACCTGCGGGAAGCCGCTCCCGAAGCCGCTATTCTGTTGCTAGCCGACGGCGACGATGACGCCCTCGCCCTCAGCGCCCTCCGCGAGGGCGCTCAGGACGTTCTCCTGAAAAGCGACATCGATGCTGCGCTCTTAGCGCGCGCGCTTCGCAACGCTCTCGAACGACAGCGCGTGCTGCTTGCAGCTCGCAGCGGCAACCCTTTCGATGCAGAAACCGGACTGTACCACAACGCTGCTTTTCATTCCCTGGCGGAACGGGATTTTGCGCTTGCCCTTCAACTGGGTTGTGACTTACAAGTCGCACTCATAAGCTTACAAGGTTTCGAAGATCTGGAAAGAAGGTACGGACGCGCCGAAACGCGCCTGTTGCGGATCGGCGCAGCCGAAGCTCTACGCTCTGCGTGCGGAGGGGCGGAACTGCTGGCGAGTGTGAGCGGCGGGCGCTTCGCCGCCGCCCGCTTAGTCCCCGGCCCTCCCTCCAGCGCGTTCGCCCGGCGCCTGCGGTCGAGCTTTCGAAACTTCTGCGCCTCCTCGGCTACGGCTTCGCGTTTACGGGTGGAAATAGTCGTTGCTTCCCTGCGCGAGCGCGGCGTTCAGAGCTGGACCGACCTCTATCAAGCTGCGGTCGAAGCCTTATGCGAGAATGATCGGAGAACCGAGCCGTATCCCAGCATCAGGCAGGCGATCCTAGCGTGAACATCGCACTCGATGCAACGTATAGTCTTGGCGACCGTCTTTCCGGCGTGGGTGTTTACTCGCGTGAGATGCTGTTCGGGCTTGCGCAAACTTACGTTTGCGAGGAGTTCGCATTTTGCTATCGCCCTCACCGGTGGGCGCGGGCTCTGCGCGAACGTTTGCCCGGGAACGTCCGCCGGCGGTTGTTGCTCGACAGTTTCCCCACTTTCCGTCACGACGTCTTCCATGCGTTAAACCAGCGCATGCCCGGCTGGGTTCCCCGGCGTTCCGTCTGTACCTTTCACGACTTGTTTGTGATCACCGGCGACTATTCGACGCCTGAGTTCCGCGCCCGCTTCGAAGCCCAAGCCAGGCACGCTGCCGCGCGAGCCGACCTCATCATCGCCATTTCCGCCTTCACCGCTCGCCAAGTGGAAGCTTTGCTCCACGTGGAAGCTTCTCGGTTGCGCGTTATCCATCACGGAGTTCGGACGCCTCAGGTCGTGCCTCCGGACGATGCCCGGGACAACATGGTTCTGTTTACGGGAGCCATCCAGAAGCGCAAAAACGTTCTCCGGTTAGTTGAAGCTTTCGAGCGACTTCCGGAAGCGTGGAGTTTGGCGCTGGTGGGCGACGCGGGTTACGGGGCCGACGCTGTCTTCGAGCGCATCCGGCGGAGTCCAGCACGCCCGCGCATCCTAACTCCAGGGTATGTCAGCGAGGAGCGCCTGCGCGAGTTCTACGCCAGGGCCCGCATCTTCGCCTTTCCGTCACTGGACGAAGGCTTTGGCATCCCCGTCCTGGAAGCTATGGCTTGGGGCGTGCCGGTCATTACGTCCAGCCGCTCGGCGCTTCCGGAAGTTGCCGGCCAAGCCGCTCTCCTAGTGAATCCGGAGGACACTGAAGAGATTTCTCACGCTCTGGCGCAACTAGCTAACGATGCGGAGCTGCGAGCTTCACTCGCCGAAGCCGGGAAAGAACGGGCGCGCCGATTCTTGTGGCCAGATGCTATCGAAAAAACTTGGAAAGTGTACCAGGAACTGTGAGGACCGGGCGTTTGAGCTGTTTTTAATCCTCTGGATCGTCCGTGGCGATCTTTAGCGCCCGCAAAAACTTTTGGTCCTGTGTGGTGAAATGGATGCGGCCAGTCTTGCCCGCGCCCTGCGCCGCCTCAGGCCAGGGGCGCTCTTCGATCTCCATCTCGGGCTCCCCAAGCCCGTCCTCTCCATCCTCGCCCTCCGCGCTTTCGTCTCGTTTGTTGAACCCGATGGTGGCTTCCAGCACCAAAAACACGTCGTAGCCGGCGCGTTTGATCTCCCCGATCGCGCCTGCGATTCGCTCGGAGTCTGACAGCGATTCGTTAATCGCGTTGCCCAACTCCTGCATGAGAATTTTAAGCCGTTCGTCCAAGACCAGCCTCTTCCCGGGCCCCAACGTCAAGTGAGGACCTATCGAATGGATGTTGCCGCCCGTGATCTCGTTTCAGTCATTCTACGATGCTCCGAGCAGCCTCCTCTACTGTTTATTATCGTCCTCTTTGCCCCGCTTCAGCAGATCTTGTCACGGATTCACATCAAAGTGAACCTAACAGAATGGCAGAGCAATTGCGAGAAATTCATTTGCCCATCCAAGGGGCATGAGGTGATGGATGCCCAAAGGCTCAGTATCTATAATAGTAGAACGATGTAAAGGTTGCGGATTCTGTGTTGAATTTTGCCCCACAAAGGTCTTAGCCCTCTCCTCCGCGTTCAATTCGAAAGGCTACCACCCGCCGCATGTGGTGAACCCGGAGAAATGTAGCGGCTGCGATCTGTGTGGCATGTACTGCCCGGATTTCGCCATTTTCGGTTACAAGATTCCTGCTCCCGCCGAGGAGGTCGCCCATGCACGCTGATCCCTCCGGTGTTCTCACCGGGGCCCACTTCTTAGATGGGGATCAAGCCTGCACAGAAGGCTGCCTAGCTGCTGGGGCAAGGTTCGCAGCAGGTTATCCGATTACCCCATCTACAGAAATAGTTGAGCGATTTGCCGCACGTATCCCCACCGTAGGGGGCGTTTTCATCCAGATGGAGGATGAATTGGCCTCATCGATTGCGATTCTTGGCGCAGTTTGGGCGGGCGCAAAAGCATTCACGGTCACCTCCGGGCCGGGTTTCTCCTTGATGATGGAGCACATTGGTTTCGCCGCCATGACGGAGACCCCTTGCGTCTTCGTGAACGTTCAGCGTGGAGGTCCCTCCACGGGGCTGCCCACGCTTCCAGCGCAGGCAGACATGATGCAAGCTCGTTGGGGTTCGCACGGTGACTATTCCATCATCGCGTTGTCCCCCAGCTCTCCCCAAGAATGCTTCGATCTTACGATCCGGGCTTTCAACCTCTCGGAAGAGTTCCGCGTGCCGGTCATGTTCATGATGGACGAATGTGTGGGCCATATGACGGAGAAAGTCATCATTCCGCCCGCCAGTCACATTGAGCTGACGCCCCGGCGTCACACCAGAGCCTTGCCGGAGGACTACCTGCCATACGCTGCCGGTCCGGATTTGGTGCCCGAAATGGCGCACGCGGGTGAGGGATACAGGTTCCACGTTACCGGATTGACGCATGACGAGCGGGGTTATCCCGCGATGAACCCCCAGGCCCAGGACAAACTGGTCAAGCGGTTACGTGACAAGATCTTGCATGCGGCCGATCGCATTATCCTCCTAGACGAAGACCAGCTCGGTGATGCCGAAGTGGTGGTAGTCTCTTACGGCATCACCGCGCGGGTCGCGGAACGCGCCATCCAGATGGCGCGAGAGCGCAAAATGAAGGTTGGCCGCCTGCGCCTCATCACGATCTGGCCGTTCCCGGAACGCCGCATTCGGGAGTTGGCTTCGCAAGTGAAGGCATTTGTCGTCCCGGAGATCAATCTGGGCCAAATTGCGCTGGAAGTCGAACGCGCTGCTGCGGGTCGGGCTAGAACCATCTCTGTTCCTCATGCGGGGGGTTCAGTCCATCAGCCTGAAGAAATTCTCGCCGCCATCGAGGAGGCTGTAAAATGAGTGAACTAGCCGTCATTAACCCTGTTGAGCCGTTTCTGCGCACGGACCGGATGCCCCATATCTGGTGTCCCGGCTGCGGGATCGGGACTACCGTGAACTGTTTTGCGCGAGCCTTGGTGGAATCGGGAGCGGACCTTAAGAAAACCGTTGTGGTCTCCGGCATTGGGTGCACAGGCCGGGTGGCGGGTTATGTGAAACTGGATTCCTTCCACACCACCCACGGACGCGCCATTCCTTTCGCCACCGGTCTGAAGCTGGCGAATCCGGAACTCAACGTGATCGTCTATTCCGGCGACGGCGATCTGTCGGCTATCGGCGGCAACCACCTCATTCACGCAGCCCGCCGCAATCTTGACATCAAGGTGATATGCGTCAATAATTTCACGTATTCGATGACCGGCGGACAGGTAGCGCCTACCACCCCACCGCAAGCCATTACGACCACCTCTCCTTACGGGGCGTATGAGCCGGCTTTTAACCTCCCGGCGCTAGCGGAAGCCGCCGGGGCCTCGTACGTGGCGCGTTGGACGACGTTTCACGTGCGCCAGCTTACTCGCTCCATGACGGAGGTTTTGAAAAAGAAAGGCTTTTGCTTCATTGAGATCATTTCGCCTTGTCCCACATTGTTCCAGCGGCGCAACCGCCTGGGGGATGGGCTCGACACCATGAAGTTTTACAAGGAAAAGAGCAAGATCCGGCATGGCGCTCCTACAACCGAACTCAACCTCACCCTTACGGGTGAGATCATTGTGGGCAAATTCATCGACCGTGAACGTCCGGACTACCTGGAAACCATGAAAGCTCAGATGCGCGCTCGGCTGGGCGAAAAATTCATCGATCCCAAAATTCACGTGGAGGAGAGTTGCGAATGCGCATGACAGAGATCCGCGTCGCAGGCTTTGGCGGTCAAGGCGTCATCCTATCCGCCATGATTATTGGGAAAGCGGCGTCGATCTACGAGGATCAGTACGCCACGCTCACACAGAACTTTGGCCCGGAGGCGCGGGGGAGCGCTTGCTCCGCACAGGTGATTCTCTCCTCGGAACCTATTCTTTACCCTTACGTTACCCGTCCCGACGTGCTGATTGTGATGTCGCAGGATGCTTACCACAAGTTTTCCCCAGAAGTGAAAGATGGCGGCATCCTATTGCTCGAGGAAGATTTAGTTCGTGTGGATCATTTGCGCCCCGGCTTGAAAGCTTACGCTGCGCCGGCCACCCGGTTAGCGGAAGAACTAGGCAAGAAAATGGTGCTCAACATCGTGATGGTGGGCTTTTTTGCCTCAGTCACAGGCTTATTGCACCCGGACTCGCTCCGCAAAGCCGTGGCCGATTCGGTGCCAGAAGCGTTCGTCGATCTGAATTTAAAAGCCTTTGACAAAGGCTTCGAGTACGGCCTTCACCGGAGGCCCTTGACGCCCGAAATGGATCCTGCGCCCTTGGAAGCGGAGTGAGGCTGGTGCGCAGGGTCAAAGAAATTCGACCACGCAGGCTTGCTTGACGGCCTTATTTTCCCGGAGTTGCGCTAGCACTGGTTCAGGCACTTGTGTGTCGGTTTCCACCACGGCGATGGCTTCCCTAGGTTGGCCAGCCGGGGTGGTCTCCTGTCTGCCCAGCGAGAAGTTGGCGATGTTAATGCCGTTGTTGCCGAGCACCGTGCCGACGTGCCCAATCACCCCGGGCACGTCCACGTTCCGCATGTAAATGAGGTGTCCGGAGAGCGATACTTCCGCGGGAATCCCATCTACTTGGATCAAACTCGGGCGGTCCAGCACTAAAGCGCCTTCGACGCGCGTCGCGCCGACTTCCGTTTCGAGTTCCAGCCGGATGGAATCAATTCGCCCGCAACGTTGTTCGCGTTTTTCACTGATCTCGAGACCTCTTTGCCGGGCGATTTGGAGCGCATTCACCAGATTCGCCCGCGCTGACAACCACCGGTTCAGAACTCCCGCCAGTCCCGCGTTTCGCAAAAGGTTGGTGTTGCCTTCGCCGATTTTCCCGCAATAGCTGAGCCGCACTGCGCGTGGATTCCCGGTAGCGACGTGGGCCGCAAAATTTCCCAACCGCTCGGCGAGGGTAACATAAGGGGCGAGCGCTTTATACTCCTCCGGGGTGAGCGCGGGCATGTTTACGGCGTTCACGGCCACGCCGTTTTGCAGATACTCGATCAACTGTTCAACGATTCGTATGCCCACGATTTCCTGGGCTTCCTCGGTGGAGGCGCCTATGTGCGGGGTCGCAATCACGTTGTCAAACTGGAAGAGCGGATATCCTTCCGGCGGAGGTTCGGGGCTGAACACGTCCAACCCGGCGCCCGCCACTTTTCCGGATTCGAGCGCCGCCCGGAGCGCATCGGGATCCACCAGCTCGCCGCGCGCACAGTTCAGGAACAGCACGCCATCCTTCATCTGGGCAAACGCCTCCGCGGAGATCAATTTCTTGGTTTCCGGCGTCAGCGCCAAATGAAGCGTGATGATATCGCTGGCGGCGTAAAGATGCTTAAGGTCCACAAGTTCGACATTCAAGTCCGACGCCGTTTGAGAGGTTACGTACGGATCGCTCGCCAGAATCCGCATTTCGAAGGCGCGCGCCCGCCGCACTACTTCCCGGCCAATGCTTCCTAACCCGATGACGCCCAATGTCTTGCCGCGCAGCTCATGACCGAGGAACTTTTTCTTCTCCCACTTCCCGCTCTTCGTGGAAGCGCTGGCTTGCGGAATCCGCCGCGCTAAGGCGAGCATCAAGGCGAGCGTATGCTCGGCTACCGACACGGCATTGCCTCCCGGCGTATTCATGACCAGGATGCCGGCTTCGGTGGCGGCCGCCAAGTCTACATTGTCCACGCCCACGCCGGCGCGCCCGATCACCCGAAGCTTCGGAGCTTGCGCCAGCACTTCGCGCGTCACTTTTACAGCGCTGCGAACCAGCAACGCTTCACAATCCGCCAGATGCTGCTGGTATTCCTTCGGGTTTGAGACTACGACCTCCCAGCCCGACTGGGCCTTCAGCATTTCCAGCCCGGCGGGCGCCAGCGTTTCAGCGACAAGGATCTTCATAGCCAGTGCCTTTCCTTTCCGCGCTCTTGTTGGAACGCGTTATTTTTTTGACAGCGCGGCTTCCGCGTAAACTCTCTGCACGGCAGCGACGCCCGCGCCGAACTGCACCGGATGCCCGTTGGCGGCCAGTATCAGTTCCAGTTCCGCGATCACGGCGAACAGGTCGGCAAAGTCGAAATAGCCCAAGTGAGCAATGCGGAAGATCTGGCCTTTCATCGTCCCTTGCCCGTTGGCGATGATCGAGTTGAAGCGCGTGCGGAATTCCTTTACGATGACGCCTGAGTCCATGCCCTTGGGCGCCCTGACGGCGGTCACCGAAGATCCTGGCGATCCCGGGGCGAACAGCTCCAGTCCCAACTCGACCACGGCGGCGCGCGTCGCCTTAGCCAGCAACTGCGCGTTCTCCACTAGGTTCGCCATCCCAATTTTCTTGATGTACTTCAGGGCTTCCGCTAAGGCGAGCACCAAGCTTGTGTTGGGCGTCCAGCTCGATTCCCCGTTCGCGGCGCTCTTCTTCTCCTTGCGGACGTCAAAATAATAGTGCGGCAAGTCGTGTGTTTCGTTCAGTTTCCATGCCTTGGGACTGATGGCCAGAAAGGCGAGACCTGGCGGAATCATGAACGCCTTCTGCGAACCACCGACCACCAAGTCCAGCCCCCAGCCATCTATATCCAGAGGCATTGTGCCCAGACCGGTAATGGCGTCCACAACAAACACCGCATCGGTACGGGCGATGATCTTACCCATGGCCTCGATGTCGTGCGCCGCGCCAGTCGAGGTTTCCGAAGCTTGCACGAACACGGCTTTGGTGGCGGGCTCAGCTTTCAGGGCGGTCTCTACTGCCTCCGGCTTCACCACATCACCGTACTCGGCTTTCAGCACTTGCGCTTCCAGGCCGAAAGCTTTGGTGATCTCCACCCAGCGCTCGCCGAATTTTCCGGCGGTACAGACGATCACTTTGTCGCCCCGGCGCAGGAAATTTGATACTGCGGTTTCCATGGCGCCGGTGCCCGAAGCGACAAACACGAGCACGTCGTTTGACGTGCCCAGCACCTCTTTCAGGTCCGCTAACGCGGCGCGGTAGACGTTCCGGAAATCCTCGGTGCGATGGTGGATGTCCGACGCCATCATCGCGTGCAGTGCGGGCGGATAGAGAGGCGTCGGTCCGGGAGTAAGAAGACGTTGCTTTCTGATATGCATGGCGGTGAAGGAATATTTTAGAATACCAGAAGGAAAAGTGCACCTCTTTTCGGATATGAGAGACTGAAACTATGTGCCTCGCCATCCCGGGATTAGTGCTTTCCATTGAAGAAAGCGGCGATGATGTCACGCGGATGGCGAAGGTGGACTTTGCCGGAATTCAGCAGGAGGTAAGCTTGGCGTTTACCCCAGAGGTGCAGCCTGGCGACTATGTCCTTGTGCATGTGGGGTTTGCACTGAACCGCATCGATCCTGAGGAGGCTGCCCGGACCCTGGAGTATTTGCGGCAACTGGGCGAAGTTCCGGACGCTGGACCCAACCCTTCCCCGGAGAGTCCCGCGTGAGATTCATCAGTGAATACCGCGACCCCGTCCTTGTCAAAACGTTAGCTGAGCGGATCCGGCGCGCCACTACCCGCAAGTGGGTGCTGATGGAGGTCTGCGGTGGCCAGACCCACACGTTGATGCGCTACGGGCTCGACGAGCTTCTCCCGCCTCAACTGGAACTGGTTCACGGTCCTGGTTGCCCGGTCTGCGTGACTCCTTTGGAAACCGTAGACAAAGCCATCCGCATCGCCTCTCAACCGGGCGTGATCTTGGTTTCGTACGGTGATATGCTGCGCGTACCGGGCTCAAACTCGGATTTGTTTCATGTGAAAGCCGCGGGAGGCGATGTCCGCATCGCATACTCGCCTATGGAAGCGGTGAAGCTTGCACGCCGGCATCCGGACAGACAGGTGGTGTTTTTCGGCATCGGGTTTGAAACTACGGCTCCGGCCAATGCGATGGCGGTTTGGCAGGCGCGTAAAGAGGGGCTGCGGAACTTTTCCATGCTGACGTCCCATGTGTTGGTTCCGCCCGCCATGCGGGCGATTCTGGGTTCGCCGTGGAACCGCGTGCAAGGTTTCATTGCGCCCGGGCACGTGATTACGGTTATGGGATACGCCGCTTATGAAGACTTAGCGCGCGAGTTCCACGTGCCCATCGTAGTGGGGGGATTCGAGCCGGCGGATTTGCTGGCCGCCATCCTCGCTCTGGTCGAGCAACTCGAAGCTGGGCGGGCTGAAGTTCAGAATGCGTACTCTCGCTCGGTAACGCGGGAAGGCAACTTGGCCGCCAAGGCGCTTATCGAGGAAGTCTTCGAAGTCTTTGACAAGAAGTGGCGAGGCATCGGCCTGCTGCCGCAAAGCGGCTGGCGACTCCGTCCGGAGTTCGCCGCCTGGGACGCGGAACGTGTTTTCCGCCTTGAGGAGAGCGGCGCCGAGGAGCCGGCGGAGTGCATCGCCGCTCTGGTCCTGCAAGGGCAACGTAAGCCTTCCGACTGCACGGCGTTTGGCGTGCGGTGTACGCCCTCTTCTCCGCTGGGTGCGCCAATGGTTTCCAACGAAGGCGCCTGCGCGGCCTATTATCAATACAGGCGGCATGTCTAATCCATTGACGTTCAGTTGTCCTACCCCCTTAGTTCCCGCCGGACGCATTGTGCTGGGCCACGGCTCGGGCGGCAAGCTGAGCGCCGCGCTGATGCGGGAAGTGTTTCTGCCGGCGTTTGGAAACCCGGTTTTGAACCTGTTGAATGATCAGGCCGTGGTGGAGCGACCACCCGGCCGTCTGGCGATCACAACCGACTCTTTCGTCGTAAAGCCCCTGTTTTTTCCGGGCGGCGACATCGGCTCGCTAGCCATACATGGCACAGTGAACGACCTGGCCGTGGGCGGAGCGCGGCCCCTTTATATTAGCGCCGCTTTCATTCTGGAGGAAGGGTTTGAGATCGCCGCGTTGCGGAGAATCGCCGACTCCATGGCCGCAGCGGCCCGCGCTTGCGGGGTCTTGATTGTTACCGGCGACACAAAAGTGGTGGACCGCGGCAAAGGCGACGGGGTGTTTATCAACACCACTGGCATCGGCGCGGCGCCGGAAGGCCTCGAGCTTTCCGCCGGAGGCGCGCGCCCGGGCGATAAGGTGGTTCTCAGCGGCTACATTGGCGACCATGGGATCGCCATTCTGTCTAGCCGCGAGGGTTTGGAATTTGAAAGTCGGGTGGAAAGCGACTCCGCCCCGTTGCACACACTCGTAGAGACGATGCTGGCGGCGACCGGCCGGATTCGCGTGATGCGCGATCCAACGCGCGGCGGAGTGTCAAGCGCGCTCAACGAGATTGCGGCTCAGTCGCAGGTGGGGATGGAAATCGAGGAAAGCGCCATACCGGTCCGACCGGCGGTGAGAGGCGCGTGTGAAATGCTTGGTTTGGACCCTCTCTACGTCGCCAATGAGGGGAAACTGATCGCCATCGTGGCGCCTGAGGATGCCGAAAAGCTAGTGGCGGCCATGCGAAGCCATCCTTTGGGGCAGGAAGCTCGCATCATCGGAACGGTAACCAGCGCACACCCCGGCATGGTGGTGGAGCGAACCGCGTACGGCACCACCCGCGTGGTGGATATGCTCGCGGGCGATCAGCTGCCGCGCATCTGCTGAGCCATGCACGAGATGAGCATCGCGAACTCGGTGATCGAGGCCGCGCGGGCCGAGAGTTCCCGGTATCCACGCAGCCGCGTGCGGAAGATCAGCCTGCGCATCGGGGAGTGGTCCGGCGTAGATACAGAGTCGTTGCGTTTTTGCTTTGATGTGCTCAAAACCGAAACCGAAATGGCGGATGCGGAGTTGGAGATCGAATACCGGGAGCGTAGCGACGATCTGCTGGTGAGCAGTTTAGAATTGGAATGTCCGGAGGATCCTCCAGCATGAATGTCTCCCAAGTGCCCGTAGCGAAAAAAGTCTTGAGCGAGAACGACCGGATAGCGGCAGAGCTCCGGGCGGCTTACGAAGCCCACGGAGTGTACTGCGTCAACCTGATCAGCTCGCCCGGTTCCGGCAAAACCTCGCTGCTTGAGCGCACATTGGAGCGTTTCCCATCCGGTTCCCGCGCCGCCATCTTGACGGGCGACGTGCAGACGGATAACGATGCGCGGCGGCTGGCTCGCTACGGCTTCCCTGTGCGCCAGATTACGACCGCGGGCGCTTGTCACCTTGACGCGCGCATGGTGCAGCGGGCGCTCGAAGGTTGGAGCCTGCGGGACTTCGACTTGCTGTTGGTGGAAAACGTCGGCAATCTGGTGTGTCCGACAAGCTACGATTTAGGAGAGCACGCCAAAATTGTAATTTTGAGCGTCACCGAGGGTGAGGACAAGCCATTAAAGTACCCGGGCATTTTCCGCAAAGCCCGCCTCATGATCCTCAACAAGATGGACCTGTTGCCCTATGTTCCATTCGATGCGGCCCTGGCCAAGCAGTATGCTTGGAGCATTCACCCCGATCTTGAGATTCTGGAGACCTCCTGCACGACGGGTCAGGGGTTGGATAACTGGATAGAGTGGCTGGCGGCGCGAAAGAAATTCGTCTGAGCGCCTGGGAGCGACACCCTCAGAGGCTCGCTACCGGCGTGTCCTCCATGAACGAGTAGCCGATCATGTGGCAGATGATCAGGTGGGCGTCTTCGATCCGGCCCATATGCGCCTCGGGGACGTGGATATGTAGCTGCGCCATGCGCCCAAGCGTCCCTCCGTCGCGTCCTGTAAGCGCTATGGTCCGGCAGCCCAGCGCGGCTGCGGTTTCCATGGCCTTGACCACGCTCGGCGAATTGCCCGAACCGCTGATGGCCATATAAATGTCGCCGGGCCGGGCGAAGTTCCGGAGTTGCTCCTGGAAGGCGACATCGTAGGCTACGTCATTGGAATAGGCGGTGAGGGTGGGGAGGTTGTCGTGCAACGCCAGGATACGGAAACGTGCTGGGCGTCCGTAACTAGCGCCCTTTAAGACGTCGCAGACAAAGTGCGAAGCGGTTGCGGCGCTTCCCCCGTTGCCGGCCACGAAAATCATCTGCCCGGCGGCGCGCGCTTCGCGAAACCACTGGATCGCTTGCTCCACTTTGGCGGCGTCAATGAGATCCAAGGTGCGGTGCAGCGCCCGCAAATAGTCCGTAGGAAAGCCCATCGAATTTAGTTTACGCCATGGGTATGGAACAATGAGGGAGAGATGAGGATCCTGGTTACGGGCGGGGCGGGCTACATTGGCAGCCACACGGCCCGCCTTTTTGCGGAGTACGGTCATGAAGCCGTGGTGTATGACAACCTGTCGCGCGGCCATCGCTGGGCGGTGCGCTGGGGCCCGCTGGTGGTGGGCGATTTGGCTGACGGAGAGCTGCTTCGGAAGACGCTGCGGGAGCGCCGCATCGAAGCGGTAGTGCACTTTGCCGCTGTTGCGCTGGTGGCTGAATCGATGAAAGCGCCAGAGCTGTACTTCAGGAACAACACCATGGGGTCGCTCACGCTGCTCGAAAGCATGCGCGCGGAGGGCGTGGAGACGATTGTATTCTCATCGACGTGCGCCACTTATGGCCACCCGGTGCGCTTGCCGCTGGACGAGGACCATCCCCAAGCGCCGGTGAGCCCGTATGGCGAATCGAAGCTTATGACCGAGAAGATGTTGCGATGGTACGGCGAGTGCCACGGCTTTCGGTGGTCGGCGCTGCGTTATTTTAATGCTTGCGGCGCCCATCCGGACGGAACGCTGGGGGAGGCGCACGAACCGGAGACCCACTTGATTCCCAACGTTCTGCGGGCGGTGAAGGGGGAACTGCCGTATTTGGAAATGTATGGCACGGATTACCCGACGCCGGACGGGACCGCGGTGCGGGATTATATTCATATTGTGGACTTGGCGGAAGCGCATTTGAAAGCGCTCGAGCGCCTGATGCGGGGAGGTGAAAGCTGCGCGCTCAATCTGGGAACGGGCCGTGGGAATTCGGTGCGTGAGGTGGTGCATGCGGTGGAGGAGGTGACAGGGCGGAAAGTGCCGGTGAGGGAGTGTCCGCGTCGCCCCGGCGATCCGCCCGAGCTGGTTGCGGATCCCCGCCGGGCATTTGCGGTTTTGAATTGGAAGCCGCAACTTTCCGAGATCCGCACGGTAGTCGAAACCGCTTGGAAGTGGGAGCGGAACAAGGCGAAGTATAGTGGTTTATAGCCGGACGGTGATAGCGGAAGCAGACGACATAAAACGGAGAATTGAGGACGCGCGAACTGGGCGTGATGGCGAAGATTCGCGGGTGGTGATCGTCATCCCGGCTTACCAACCTCCGCCGGTCTTGGCGCAACTCGTCGCAGATCTAACGCGGAATCCGAAGGTGGAAGCCATTGTTGTGGTAGACGACGGCAGTGGGCCCGGTTTTCAAGACATTTTCAAGGAAATTCAGCGGAGCCAGAAGACTAGAGTCCTGCTTCATGCAGCCAACTCTGGTAAGGGCGCCGCGTTGAAGACTGGCCTTGGGTATGCTGGGCGCATGTTTCCCCATTGCGTCGGCGTTGTCACTGCAGATGCCGACGGACAGCATGTTGTGCCCGATATATTACAGACGGCCCGCACGTTACGAGAGCGGCCAGACGATTTAGTTCTTGGATCGCGCCGGTTTGGCGCCAGAATGCCGTTTCGGAGCCGTTTGGGGAACGCCATGGCCAGATGGGCCTTGTTCCTCTTGACCGATATCCATCTCACCGATACACAGACGGGGTTGCGGGGAATTCCCATGACTCTTGTCCCGGAGCTGCTGTGTTTGAAGACGTCGGGCTACGAGTTTGAGCTGGATATGCTGATCACCAGCCGCCGCAGCGGGCGGCAGATTGCGGAAGTGCCCGTAGCTGCGGTCTACATAGATGGCAACCGGGGTTCCCATTTCAACCCTCTGCTTGACTCGATGCGGGTCTTATCTGTGTTGCTGAGGCGCATCAAGGCGTCGCGGCTCACAGTTGTGATCGACAACCTGGTTTTCGCTCTCGCGTTCTTCATAAGTGGGCAAGTGCTTGCGGCTATGGGTGTTGGGCGGCTGGTGGCGGGCCTGTTCCATTATTTCTCGAGTAACCACGGTCTGGTGCCCCCTCAAAGCATGGATCGCAGCACTATGCGGAAATACTATCTGCTGCTGCTCTGGTCCGGATTGGCTAGCTATGCACTCATTGTTTTGATCACCAGCCAGTTGACGGTCCACGTGCTGGTGGCGAAAGTCATGGCGGAGGCGTTCCTGTGCTTCTTCAATTTTTGGGTGCGGCGGGACTTTGCATTCTACCCGCGAGGCGCCGAAAAACTGTCGAAAACGCCTGTCGGGGACGGTTCCAGAGTAGAGCTGGCGCCATAATAGCGTCGGCCAAAAGCGCGGGATATGTAGGGAACGCGTATCGGTCGATTGAGGCGAGGGACAACGCTGGCAGAATTAAGAACGCCAGGGGAACTGCGCAAAGGGTGACGACCGTGAGATTGCGCGTCATGAAGGCGACTACTACGGCTATCGCCGTGACGACGCTCGCGTAAATCAAGAAAACGTCATAGAAGGGGATGAGGGCGTTGAGCAGTCGAAGCACAAGGCCGGCTGAAGTCTGCTGCTGAAGGTCTTTCTGAATTTGCTTCTCGAGGTGTGGAGGACCTTGGCTGAATTTGGCTCCAGTCCAATCTGGTGAAAGGATCATCTGCCGAGAAATACGATTCTCGCTCTCCAACGCGGGTGCGCCTCCAAACAAGATGACTGTGCGGCATACCCCGGCGAAATACCGGGACGGATATTTCCGGACCAACTCGAGGAAAAATTGCCTTGGCGGCAAGGGCATGCGCTGGGAAAAAATCATGTTGTAGAGCGGCCCGTGCAAATCTGATCGCAAACCGGAATAAAACGACCCCTTCGCGGAAGACTCCTGAATTGCCTTGCGGTATGCTGCCTGATGTTTGCCTACATAGGGATGCTCAGGAGGCAACAACGCTTGGCGAAGAATGCCCTGCCGCAGTGTCGTGTCCACGCTCGCGGCGTCGTCCACATAGTTGGACCAAGGTCTGGCAAGTTGAAAAGGGACCAACCCTATCAGCGACACCTGGACGCAAAGATGCACTATCTTACCTCGAAACCCCGGCCTGAGAGCCGATGCGGCTTGTCTTTCCCTAACCCAGGTCGTATACAGACTAGCGCCATGCAACACAGCCGCTACGGGAGCGAGAGATAAAAGAGCTTGCCGCCAGTAATAGCCCACGGAGAGCACTGCAACGAGGCTTGCTGTTTTGATCCACGTGTGATTCGTCGATTCAGGGGTCCAGAGCAGCAGATAAAGCACCGCAGCCAAAAAAAAAGCTGTCCCTGTTTCCGTAAGCACAAAATGTTGATAAGCAACGAAGGTGGGGTAACAACTAAGAAGAACGAGGACGATCGAAGCAGCGAGAGGACCTAACAAGCGTCTGGCCGCAAAAGTTAGCAGCAGCGTCGCTGCCAAACCGAAAGCAGAGGAGACGAAGATAGCGGTTGACGGCTTCCGTCCTGCGACTGCGAAAGCGGCTTTCAGCACGAGGGGGTACAGAGGTGTACGGGTGACCTGCCAGTCATGGGGAAAACGGCTTGAGCCAATCACCTCCGCTAGGTCGATGTAGATGTAGCCGTCGTAGCTTACTGCTACGGGAAGTGTTACGACATGCGCCACCCATAGGGCTAGCGCCAAATATAACGTGAAATGGAATACATCCTGGGCGCCGATTTGGTTTGCGGACGCATCAGCGACGTTTCTTCCACGCCCTCCCGAAGTGGCTTCGGCGTTCATCCAAGCTACGCGGTTCCTCTCCCTAGTATGATAATGAGCTCGATGAGTGATGCGTCAGCGGTTCTTGGACTCTGTTTTGTTGCATGCGCAGTGTGGCTGTTTATACCTGCCAGAGCGATGGCTCGCTATGTGGCGCGCCTGCATCCCGGCTTGGAGACGCATCTGGATTCATTGACGCTGCTTTCGGCGGCAACCATCGGGTACGGCGCTTTCTGGGTTTATTTATTCGGCCTGAGTTACGGAATAGCGATTTCCATAGTCGCCTTCGCGGCTTCCTGCGCGTACGTTCACGGACGGTGGCGATTCCGAAAAGATCTTCTCTCATCTGTTCCTCTAATGTGGCTGGTAGCAGTGGGACTGCTTTACTGCGGTTTGTTGTGCCTGAACGGTCCGAGAGAAGCGGGGCCGGAGCTCCCCCGCGCGCTGTTTTCCTTCGAGCCTAGATCCATTGATAATTTGATCCCCTTTTGGTTTGCAAAAGCCGTCGTGGATCCATCGTTGCCACGGGTGGGTTTCACCTTTGGCGACTGGATGTATTCCGATCGTCCGCCGCTACAAACTGGAATGTTGTTGTTCGTCTGGCCGTTAACTTACCTTTTTCCGGTGGACGTGGCATATGAGGCGGTTTCCATAGTCGCTCAACTGTTTTGGGTAGCGGCGGCAATTATTGTGTTGAAGGCATTTGGAGCAGATAAGCGGCGAGTCGCCTATGTGCTTTTGCTGCTGGTTTCATCCGGCTTCTTGTATTTCAACAGCGTGTATACATGGCCCAAGCTGTTTGCGGGGGCTTTCTGCTTGATCGCCGTGAGTAGCTTGTCGACAGTTTGGTTGGAACGGCAGAAGCTAACCATTGAGCGGATGCTGATATTTTCTTGGGCGACGGCCTTCGCTGCGTTGGCGCATACCGGCGCGGTCGCAGGTTGTATAGCATTGGCGCTGGTTGCGCTGCCAACCCGTCGCCACTGTCTGGCTCTTTCTTTTCGGCGCCTGTTGGCGGCGGGCGGCGCCTTCTCGAGTTTATACTTGCCATGGGCGGCCTATGTTCAGTTTGTGGATCCTCCGGGAACCCGCTTACTGGTATGGCACCTGACGGGCCGGGACGAATTGGGCACGAGTAGCTTACCAAAGGCCGTGTGCATGGCGTACAAGCAGGTTAGTGCGAAGAAGTGGGCGGCGACGCGGATTTCGCACTTTCGGTCGATGTTCGCCGACCCGGTTCTGGACGCAGACATCGCAGCATGTTACAAAGCGATGTTCGAAGCTCGCCCCGACGCGAAACTCAGCCTGACGCCTGAGCAGCAGCGGTATTACCTCCGCTTATCAGAAATCCCCGCCTCTGTAAGCAGCCTCGCTACCCTGCTTCGTTACGATCAGGTCGAGCAGGTTTTCCGGTCGCTAGGCCTTCTCAATGCAGCTTGGTTGTTCGGGCCACTGTTCCGGTGGCGCAAACATCAAAGCCGTGCACCTAGTCTGGTTGGATTGCTGCTTCCAGCAGCTAGCGTCAGCCTTTTGCTTTTTAATCTGACGTTATTTGAAGACGGATCCTTTCTCAACCGGAATTTGTGTCATGGCACACTCTTATATCTGTTCATCGGCGCAGCGTGGATTTTGTATGACACAGGAGCCATACTCAAGCATGTGCTGTTAGGAGCGCACATAGCCCTTAATTTTGGACTGTGGGTTTATTTTGTTCCCAACCCAATGGCGGCGGCGCAGCTCGGTCTTCAGGGCCGATCGTTTTGGGCTCTGGGGGAGGCTCTCATTGGCGCAGGGGCTATTGCATTGCTAACCTTGGGTGTGCCCTCCCAACTTTGGCGGGGAAGTCGTGAGGTGGACGTTGCCGCCGCACACAAATTGAATGAGCCATGGCTCTGGGGACGAAGCCAAGTTCGCATTCTAGTCAGCATCCTGGCGCCTATGTACGTCGCTGCTGGCGCAGTGCTGATCCGCGATGGGGGGGGCGGCGTGACAGTTCAAACGGACAATATTGCATTTGCTGATCGTTTATTTGATGGTATCCGTGACGGGCCTGAGAATTACGCAATGATCCCGTTCGGATCACCTGGCGTTATCCGTTTCAGCAGGCCTGTGCTTCTCGAAGAGATTCGCTTGAGGCTCTTTGACCGCGATGGTCGCTATTACCGGTTCACCGTTGAATACGAGTCATTCGGGCGCTGGGTAACCGCGTTGGACAGTTCGCAGGAAAACCGATCTGGAGTGGTCGCAATACCATTACCGGCAAAGCCTATCACGGGAATTCGAATTAATGGCTTGTATAACTCGCGGCAGGAGCTTGAATCCTTCAACAAGATGCTGCATATTCACGAGTTGGAACTGGTTCAGAGTGTAAACATCTTGCCAGTTCGCACCGTAACCAGCCGCTAGCGTGATTCTTCCGTTGGCTAAAAGTGGGCTATAACGTGAAATCAGGGTCTCACGGACACTCGTATTCAAGGCGATGGAAACGGGCGCTGTTGGTGACAGCTGCTACGGCGCTTTGGGCGTTTCCTTTATCCACGTTATGCATGGTTGTCGCTCTCCATCACGACATCCCTTGGGGTGATGACATCAGCCTCTTGGCTGCGATGCGTCCTGAAAAGGGGCTTTCCTGGCAGA